>JABLTR010001203.1_pt1 | contig 71541 bp, 66 predicted proteins | sample 7160071 | NCBI WGS metagenome assembly JABLTR01 (sample SAMN14651230, study PRJNA627086) | human gut metagenome | isolation source: feces | host: Homo sapiens | reverse complement strand
CGGAGGGCCGGATGGGGCGGATCGTCACCCGGTGCACCCAGGTGAACCCCAAAAAGCGGTACCAGAGCGTGCTGCAGCTGATGGAGGCTCTCTGATATGCAACGGGATCGAACGACCAGGCGCACATGCCCCTACTGCGGCGCGGAGCTGCCGGAGGAGGCCTCCTTCTGCCCCTTCTGCGCCCGGAGCGTCAACCAGCGGCAGAAGGTTTCGCCGCCATCGTACCGATGGCGGAAGGCCCTGCGCAGGGCCTTCCCCATCTTGCTCCTGGCCCTGGCGCTGGGGGCGGCGGGAGCGGGCTGGTACCTCTCCACCCGGCCCCAGGTCTACGACGACGGCGGCACGGGAGAGGTGATCTACACCGACGAGGACGGCACCTATCAGCTCCTCCTGAGCTGGCTGGATACTCCCTATGACCCCGCCCCCGTCATCACCCAGCAAGCGGAAAAAGACGATGAGTACACTTTCCCCGTCTGCCTTTTCATCCACCACAAGGACACCGGCGCCAATGCCGGGGAGATTTTTCTGCGGAAGGTGGCGTCGGTCACGGCAGAGTTTGACACGCCGGACGATCCCTCCGGCTACATCACCTACGACCCGCCAGCCTACGACGATTATGCCCCCGACGCCGCCCTCACCAGCTTTACCCACTTTCTGGGCCGGGAGAACTCCGCCCGGGGCACCTGGACCATCACCATGGAAAACGGGGACGTAATCCTGCTCCATCAGACACTCAATGTGGACCTGATCGAGACCGTGGACATCTATCCGGAGGACGTGCCCATGGACACCACAGAGGACCTTCAGGTTCTGGTGGACTCCATAGGGGACCGGGTGGGAGAATACAACGTGGTGAACATCCACCTGCCTGCCGTCACCTATGAGGGGACTCTGTCCATCACCGAACGGCCGGTGAACCTGTGCGGCAATACGGATGGAGAGGGCCGCACCACCTTTACCGGCACCGTCCAGGTGAACCCGGGGGGCGTCAACTGGATCACCTATCTCTATGACATCGACTTCGCGGGCAGCGGCGACGGGATGGCTCTGACTACCGCCCGGCGGACCTGGACCATTGGCTGCCGTTTTACCGGGTGGCAGACTGCCATCCTGAGTCATGGCTCTGGGTACCCCGGCGGTATCGCCTACACCAACTGCTTCTTTGAGGGCAACGACATGGCCGTCCACTACAACACCAACCAGGTAAGCTTCTTCAACGGCGTCTCCCCGGACAACACCTTCCTCCACAACGGCACGGCCATCCTCATCGAGGGGGAGCCCACGGAGGACATTCTGGAACTGTCCGGCTGCCGGTTTGTGGGCAACGGCACGGACATCGATAACCCCTGCGGCCAGCCTTTGGACCTCTCCCAGGCCACCTTCCAGTAACTGAAAAAACTGACCGCCGCCGGACCCGGCTGGGTCCGGCGGCGGTCATTGTATGGAAGACAGCACCGGTCAGGGGCCTCTGCCAGCTGCGTTCGGACCAGATCCAAAAACCGTAGCACATCCTCCGGCACGTTTTTGGCGTGCGGCAGACCGCATGGCACGCCGAAGGACCCGCCCGCCGGCAGCGCAGCGAGTCCCGGATGGAGATCCTTCCATCACGCCGGGGCAAGGAGGACACTCCGGCCCGGCGCTCGTGCTGCCTGCGCAGAACGAAAGCGGCGGAGACCGCCGGGCGGTTGCAAAACCGGCCGGAATGCGATAAAGTATCAGAAAACAGACATGGAGGCGGTAAAATGGAATATCGTCAGCTTGGAAAGACCGGCCTGCTGGTCAGCGAGATCGGCATGGGCTGTGAGGGCTTTGTGGACAAGCCCTATGCGCAGGTGGAGAAGCTGGTGGACGCCATGGAGGCGGGCGGGGTCAACTGCATCGATCTGTACACCCCCGATCCGGAGTTCCGTTCCAACCTGGGCCGGGCCCTGCGGGGGCGGCGGGAGAAGTTCGTCCTCCAGGCCCACCTGTGCACCATCTGGAAGGACGGGCAGTACAAGCGCACCCGGGATCTGGCGGAGGTGAAGGAGGGCTTCACCGACCAGCTCCGGCGGCTGGAGACGGACCATGCGGAGATCGGCATGATCCACTACGTGGACTCCCTGGCCGACTGGGAGACGGTGCGCACCGGCGGCGTCCTGGACTACGCCAGAGAGCTGAAGGCCCAGGGCGTGATCCGGGCCATCGGCCTCTCCAGCCACAACCCGGAGGTGGCCCTGGCGGCGGTGAACAGCGGTGCCATCGAGGTGCTGATGTTCAGCATCAACCCCTGCTACGACCTCCAGCCCGCGGGGGAGGACGTGGAGCAGCTGTGGAACGAGAAGAACTATGAGCAGCCCCTGGTGAACATGGACCCCCAGCGGCAGGCGCTGTACGAGACCTGCCAGCGGCTGGGGGTGGGCATCACGGTGATGAAGGCCTTCGGCGGCGGGGACCTGCTCAGCGCGGAGCTCTCCCCGGCGGGAAAGGCCCTGACGCTCTGTCAGTGCCTTCACTACGCCCTGACCCGGCCCGGCGTGGCCTCCGTCATGTCCGGCGCCCGGAATCTGGAGGAGCTGAAGACCAGCATCGCCTATGAGACGGCGACGGAAGAGGAGCGGGACTACGCCGCCGCGTTTGCCGCCCTGCCGAAGATCAGCTGGGTGGGCCACTGCATGTACTGCGGACACTGCGCCCCCTGCCCTGTGGGCATCGACGTGGCCGGCGTCACAAAGTTCCTGAATCTGGCCCGGGCTCAGGGGGAGCTGCCGGAGACGGTCCGGGAGCACTACGCCGTGCTGCCCCACCACGGCGGGGAGTGCATCTCCTGCGGGGCGTGTGAGAAGCGGTGCCCCTTCGGCGTCCCGGTGATGGAGAATATGCGCCGGGCCGCAGAGGTGTTCGGAAACTGAGCCTGGGAGGCCGGCGGATAAGGAGCGGCATCCCGGGATTTTTTGAATGGATGACCAGAGGAGACCCCATCCGTTGAGATGGGAAAAGGCCCTGGGACCATTACGGTCCCAGGGCCTTCCGCCGGAAGAGACCACCGGAGGGGCCGGAGATCCTCTTCGTGAAGAATGCCCGGCCGGGCCTGAGCCGGCAGGGATCTGCATTTTGGAGAAAGCGGTGCTGCCTTACAGGAACACGGTCAGATCGTTCTCGTTATTCACGTACCGGTACTGGGACTCGGAGAAGTAGCCCCGCAGCAGCTTTACGGAGAGCTCGTCGCCCTCTTCCAGGGGGTTGAAGGGCGCTCCGCCCCAAGTGAAGCGCATCTGTGCCTTCCCGGTCTCCTCGGAGTACTCGGCGGTGATGTGCAGCTCATAGTCGCCGGCGCTGTTGGGGATCACGTTGGTGGCGCAGATCTCTTCAAAGGCCCGGCGCATGTTGTCCAGCTGGCGGCGGGGCATGAGCTGCTTCTCGCCGAACTGCTGGAGCTGCTCTGTGACGGCGATGAAATCGTAGTCCGGGCTGGTGATGGTGATCGAGAGGACCTTCAGACGCTTGACGAACGCCCGGGTCAGATCCCGCTTCGGGTGCTCGAAGATCTCCTCCGGAGCGCCGTCCTCGTAGATCACGCCCTGATCCATGTAGAACACCCGGGTGGACACGTCCCGCGCGAATTTCATCTCGTGGGTGACGATCATCATGGTGAGGCCCCGGGCCGCCAGCTGCCGGATGACCGTGAGGACCTCACCCACCATGGTGGGGTCCAGGGCGCTGGTGGGCTCGTCAAAGAGGACGATCTCCGGCTCCATGGCCAGGGTCCTGGCGATGGCCGCCCGCTGCTTCTGACCACCGGAGAGCTCGTCCGGGTAGCTGAGCGCCTTCTCCGTCATGCCAACGGCTTTCAGAAGTCCCATGGCCTTTTCGTAGGCCTCCTGCCGGGGCATCTTCCGGATCAGAGTGGGCGCCAGCATGATGTTTTCGATGATGGTCAGGTGGTCAAAGAGATTGAACTGCTGAAACACCATTCCCATGCGGCGGCGAAGGGCGTTGAGATCCGCCTTCTTGTCGCAGATGTTCTCTCCGTGGACCAGGATGGCGCCGGATGTGGGCGTCTCCAGCCGGTTGACGCACCGCAGGAGGGTGGATTTTCCGGTGCCGGAGGGGCCGATGATGGTGATGACCTCTCCCCGATGGATGGAGGTGTTCACATCCGTGAGAGGGGTGACGTTGGGGAAGGCCTTTTTGAGGTGCTCGATCCGGATGAGCTCGCCCTCCTCAAACACCTGGGATGGGGCGGCCGGAGCGGCCGGGCGGTCAGCCGCGACTACACCCTTGGGAAGCCGCCGGGGACGGCGGCGGGGGTCGATGTTCAGCTCGATCCTGCCGATGGCTCCCGCCACGGCGGAGGAGATGGCGAAGTAGATGACGGCTGTGGCGATCAGGGGGAAGAAGGCCTCGAAGGTACGGCTGCGGATCAGATCCCCTGCCCGGGCCAGGTCCTGGATGGAGATGTAGCCCACGATGGAGGTCATCTTGATCATGGACACCACTTCGCTCTTGTAGATCGGCAGCACATGGCGGACGGCCTGGGGCAGGACCACATGGAGGAAGCTGGCAGCCCTGCCGAAGCCCAGGGCGGACGCCGCCTCCCACTGGCCGCTGTCCACCGCGTTGATGCCGGTGTTCAGGGTCCCGGCCACGGCTACGGCGAAGATCACGGAGAAGGAGATCACTGCCACGGCGATGGGCTCGATGTCGGAGGAGGCAAAGATGACGAAGTTCACGATGAGGAGCACGACCAGGTTGGGCACGCCCTCCATGATCCGGCAGAAGACTCTGGCCGCACCGGACACCGCACGGCGCCGGCTGCGCAGCAGCAGGCACAGGCCAAAGCCGAGCGCCGTGCCCAGGATCCCTGAGAGCAGGGAGATCTCCAGCGTCACCAGCAGGCCGCTGAGGATCATTTGCCAGCGGTTTTCCCGGATGAACGTCTTTTCAAAGCTGGATCGGATGCCGTCCAGGAAGCCCTCCTCCGCAGGAGCCTCCGCGTTGGCCACGACCATGACGGTCCGGACGGTCTTGTAGGGGTCGGAAAAGTCCATGGCCTCCCGCCGCTCCTCTGTGGCAAAGAGGTTGGACATGATGTAGTCCACCTTGCCGGAGGTGCAGGCGGGCATGATGCCGTACCAGTCGTACACGTCGATGATCAATTCCGCGTTGCACCAGAGGGCGAAGCGGTACATCAGCTCCAGGTCAAAGCCCACCAGCTCGTTGTCCTGATAGAAGGAATAGGGCTCTGCGGCGCCGGTGGTGCCGACCCGGATGGTGAAGTCCGGATCCTCCGGCACGGGGATCTCCGGCATCGTATAGTCGTGCTCCGTCTCCCAGCGGCGGTTCATGTCATCCAGGGTGCCGTCGGCCTTGATCTCGGCGATGAAGCCGTTGATGAGCTCCGCCGCATTGGAAAGCTCCGTCACCGGGCTGATGCCCACCGCCACGTCACCACCCGTTCCCACGACGCCGTCAGGATGGAGGGTCACATCGCTGCGCTGGGACTCCACGCTGCTCTCATAGGCCGTCAGGTTCATGGCATATGCGTCCGCCTTGCCGGAGGTGACGGCCAGCAGGCCGTCAGTGGCACTGTTCACATAGACGATCTGGGCGTTTGGATAGGCACTGCGGGCGTCGCTTTCGGTGGTCGTCCCCACCTCGGCGGCGATCACGGCGTCCGGTGCGTTCAGATCGATGGCCTCGCCGCTGTCAGTGCCGGCGCTGCTGCCGGCACTGCTGCAGGCAGCTGTCATCAGGCACACTGCGCACAGCAGCCAGACGACGGCACTTTTTTTCCAGGTCCTGTCTGTTCTCATGCCGTTCACTCCTCTCCGGATCTTCAATAAAAAGGGACGCGCTCTCTGCCGCGATGATATCGGGCCGGGCCGTCACTTGGCCGCGGAGCCGCTGCGGCGGACCGCTGCCGTTCCACGCCCTGAGAGCAAACGACACCGTTGAAAAAAATATATCATACCAGCTGGAAAGCGGCGCTTACTTTACAATTTTGTAAGGTTCATTCCCCTGCTTGCCCTCTGGTGATAAGATAAAAAGGGAAATTGTATGTCCGCGGCGGAGGGCGTCTTGCACCGGCGGCGCCGGAAATGCCGGGGAGCGCCCTGTACAGGATCGGAACGCCGGCATCGGGCCTGCGTACAAGCCGCCCTCCTGCACCGGCGGGAGGAGTGAACCATATGGAGGAGATCGCCATGACCATTACAAAAACTGCGGAAAACGGTACGCTGCGCATTGCCCTGGAGGGCCGCCTGGACACCAACACGGCGCCGCAGCTGGAGGCGGAGCTCAAGACCTCGCTCTCCGGCATCACGGAGCTGGAGCTGGACTTTTCCGGCCTGGAGTACATCTCGTCCGCGGGGCTGCGGGTGCTGCTGGCCGCCCAGAAGACGATGAGCAGGCAGGGGAAGATGACCATCCGAAACGTCAATGAGACCATCATGGAGGTCTTTGAGATCACTGGCTTTGTGGAGATCCTCACCATCGTCTGACGCGGAGAAGGAGACGTCCCATGGCTGATACAGCGGCACAGGACCGGGGCAGCAATCTGAGACAGGATGAGGCATTCCTGCGCAGAGCCTTTCATCGGGCCCTTCTGCCCTGTGTCCTGTCGATCCTCAGCGAGAACATCAATATTTTGGTGGATGGGATCCTGGTGGGGCAGCGGATCGGGACAGACGGCCTGTCCGCCATCAGCCTGTGTGTCCCGGTGTACCTGGTGCTGTGCGTGGCGGGATCTTTTTTGGTCTCCGGCACTGCTATCCAGGCAGCCAAGGCCATCGGACGCCAGCAGCAGGAGCGGAGCCAGAGACTCTATCACACGGCAGTCTGGGCCTGCCTGGCTGTGTCCGGCCTGATGACTGCAGCGGGTCTCGCCCTCGGCGGTCCGCTCTCCGCCCTGCTGTGCGCGGATCCGGCCATCCGGCCTCTGGTGCGGGAGTATACCACCATCACGCTGCTGGGCGCGCTGCCGAAGATCCTGATCTATATCCCCTTCTGGTTCCTCCGCATAGACGGGCGGACAAAGCTGGTGGCCCGGATGATGCTGGTGATGGGGGGAGGGAAAGCAGCGCTGGACCTGCTCTTCCTCTATCCCCTGGACATGGGGATCGGCGGAGCTGCCTGGGCCAGCGTCATCGCCACGGCGGCGGCCTGTGCCATGGGCTTCTGCTGGCTGTGCGGCCGGGACAGCAGCTTCCATCTGGGGTGGTCCGGGCTCACCGCCCGGGAGGACTGGCGGGAGATCGCCGCGACAGGGAGCCCGTCCGCGTTGAACAATCTGCTCCAGACCCTGCGCATGCTGACGGTGAATGCCCTGCTGATGGGAGCGGGGGGCAGCGAGCTGGTGGCAGTCTTTACTGCGGTCAACTGTATCAGCGCCTTTTCCCTGGCAGTGGTGGACGGGGTGCCGCAGGCCGCCTCGGCCATGCTGGGCATCTACAGCGGTGAGCGGGACAACGACAGCGCCGCTCTGCTGATCCGGCGGGAGCTGCGCACCGGCCTGTTCTGCTGCGGGATATTTGCCGCTGCGGCGATCCTCGGCGCCGATGCCATCGCCCTGGCCTACGGCCTGCCCGGCGGATCTCTGCGCCCTGCCATGGTGTGCCTCTCCGCCGGCATGTTCCCGGCCCTGGGGTGCAGCATCCTCTCCGGATACTATAACATCTCCGGCCACGTGGGCTGGGCCAATGCCATCATCACCTGCCGGGTGTTCCTGGCGGCCGCTGTGAGCCTCTGCGCCGCGCTGGCACTCGGCCTGAGTCCCTGGTGGTTCCTGATCCTCAGCGAGGCCGTCACTCTGGTCCTGTGGGCCCTCGCCGTCTCCCTCTTCCGCAGGCGGCATCCGGAACGGACCCGGTACCTGCTGATGGACCGGTCCCTGGAGGAGGGCGGACAGGTGGCGAACTTCTCCGTGGCCGGAGACACAGCGCATATCTGCGAGGCCAGCGGCAAGATCGCCGGCTTCTGCCGGGAGAACCGCATGGAGCCCCGGCAGGTCATGCGCTTCAGCCTGGCCATTGAGGAGGTCATGACCAGGATCGTACAGGAGAACCCGGACACGGCCGTCCACTTTGATGTGCGGGCCTTCTCCGTGCAGGGGACCATGGGCATCCGCATCCGCTATGACGGGCGGGCCTATGACCCCTTTGACCCGCGGCGGACTTCCGGTGATGCGTACCTGGGCATCCAGCTCATCGCCGGCATGATGGAGCAGGTGGTCTATCAGAGGACCTTCGGCGTGAACACGGTGCAGCTTTTGCTCTGAGCGACAGGAGAGGCAAGCATGAAGACGGACTACATTTCGCAGGGAGTGGCGGCCATGGCCAGACTGAGACAGACTGCCGCTGCCGCCCGGCAGATCCAGAGAGAGCAGCTGCAGACCATCCTGCAGCAGAATGCCGCAGCGGCATATGGCCTGCGCCACGGCTTTTCCGGCATCCGCTCCCTGGCGGATTTTCAGAGCCGGGTCCCGCTCTCCTGCCACCGGGACTATGAGTCCTACATCCAGACGCTCCTCTCCGGCGGCACCCGGCAGCTGACAGCGGAGGAGCCGGTCTACTTTGCCATCACCTCCGGCAGCACCGGCACCCCCAAGTACGTTCCGGTGACTGAGACGGACATGTGCATCCACCGCGACTGCATCCACTGGGGCGTCTACGGCATGGTGCGGGAGCACTTCCCGCAGATGCCGCCGGAGGCGCTCTTCGGGAAGATCTTCCAGGTGGGGGAATTCGCCAGGACCCACCTGCCGGGAGGCCGGATGTGCGGCGTCCGGTCTGCCTCCCTGTACCAGTGGCTGGACAGGGAGGGGGGCTTCGACGCCTCAGACTACTGCGTGCCCAAGGAGGTCCTCTTCCCGGAGCGGGTGGAGGACCTGACATATATGAAGGTCCGCTTCGCCCTGGCGGAGCGGGGGCTCACCGCCATCCACAGCGTCTTTCTCCACCGGGCGGTGGGCGTTCTGGACTATATCCGGGAGCACTGGGATCTGCTGCTGCGGGACATGGCGGCAGGCACCGTGGATGACAGGATCCCCCTGGACGCGACCTGGCGGGAAAAGCTCCGCCGCTGGCTGCTCCCGGACCCCCTGCGGGCGGAAGAACTGCGGCTCATCCGGGCGGATCTCTGCCCGGATGGCATGGTGCGGCGGATCTGGCCGGATATCCGGTACATCCTGGGGATCGGCGGGGAAAGCTTTCCCGTTTACACCCGAGCCATGGAGCGATATGCCGGTTCCGTGCCCATCCACCACTTCATCTACGGCGCATCGGAGGGCTTCCTCAGCATCGCGGCGGGGGTGGGCGTCCCGGATGCCTACATCCTGCTGCCGGAGGCGGGATTCTTTGAGTTTCTGCCTGTTCCGGCGGAGACGGGGCCGCCCCGGACCATCGAACAGGTGGAGGTGGGGAGGCGATACGAGCTGGTCTTCACCAACCACTCCGGTCTCTATCGCTACCGGATGCAGGACGTGCTGGAGGTGGTGGGCTTTTTCGGGCAGGCCCCGGTGGTCCGCTTTTGCTACCGGCTCAACCAGGCTCTGAATGTGGCGGATGAGAAGCTGAACACCGAGCAGCTGCGGGACGCCATGGAGCGGTTCTGTGCACGTACAGGCCTCCCCATTGCCGCTTTCTGTGCCCAGGAGGACTATTCCCTCCGGCCGGGCAGATACCTGTTCTATCTGGAGAGCCCCCGGCTGGAGAACGCCGGGGCGCTGCTGGACCGGTGCCTGCAGGAGGCGAGCCTGGGTTATCGGGGATGCCGTGCCATGGGGGACATCGCTCCGGCCTGCGTCCGATTCCTGCCGCCCGGCAGCTTCCGGCGTTATGAGGAGGCCTTGGCCAGCTGCGGCCGGACCATGGCCCAGTACAAGCCTGTGCAGATCCTGCGGGATGCGGAGAGCCGGCGCTTTTTTGCCGCGGCTGCGGATGGATCTGAGAAGATGGGGGAAGCATGAAAGAGAAGATCTCCGGACTCTCCATAAAGCTCATCACCAGCGTGCTGCTGCTGAGCGTGCTGCTGTGCGCCGCCATCAGCTACATGGGCTACCGAGAGTTTACTACTGTGCTGGAGGACGAGTACAACCGCTCCGCCTATGAGATCGCGGAGACCGCCAAAAGCTACCTGGATCCGGACCGGCTGGAGCACTATCTGGAGACCGGAGAAATCGATGCGGCCTATCTGGAGATCCAGGACCGGCTGGACGCCCTGGTAGTCTCCACCAACAGCTACCTCATCTATGTGACTCGCCTCTCCAACGACTACACCACCAGCACCTATATCTTTGATGCCGTGCACCCGGACAGCGGCTTCACCCGCTATGCGCTGGGCTACACCGCTCAGGATATGGACCCGGCCTACCAGGACGAGGTGGAGCAGATCATGACCACCGGAGAGCGCAGCGCGGTCTACTTCTACTCCTACACCCAGGCCTCCGGCGCCCACACCACCGCTGGGATCCCGGTGAAGGACTCCGCCGGGGAGATCGTGGCTTTCCTGGGGGTGGAAAAGGCTATGACGGCCCTGGAAAACGCCCGGCAGACTTACGTGTGGAATGTTATGGGCATCACAGTGCTGGCAGTAGTCCTGTTCCTGGTGGTCTATATCGGCTTCCTCCGCCGGGAGGTGGTCTCGCCCATCCTCACCATCGCCGGAGAGGCCCGGCGCTTTGCCGAGGACAATGTGGCCCGGCTGGACCTGCTGGAGCAGATCCGGAAGAAGGACGAGATCGGCACGCTGGCCCGCGCCATCGGCAGGATGGAGACGGACATCGTGCAGTACGTGGAAAACCTCACTGCCGTCACCGCGGAGAAGGAGCGCATCGGCACAGAGCTGAACGTGGCCACGCAGATCCAGGCGGACATGCTGCCCCGGATCTTTCCGCCCTTCCCGGAGCGGGACGAGTTCGACATCTACGCCACCATGACCCCCGCCAGAGAGGTGGGCGGCGACTTCTACGACTTCTTCCTGGTGGACCAGGACCATCTGGCGGTGGTCATCGCCGATGTGTCGGGGAAGGGCGTGCCGGCGGCGCTGTTCATGGTGATCGTCAAGACCCTCATCAAGAACCACACGCAGACCGGCATGGCGCCTGACCAGGTCTTCGAGACAGTGAATCGCCAGCTGTGCGAGAATAACGAGGCGGGGATGTTCGTCACCGCGTTCCTCGGCGTTCTGGAGATCTCCACCGGGCGATTCACCTATGTCAACGCCGGACATAACCCGCCCCTGGCCGCCCTGGGGGGACGGCCGTATGACTGGCTGCCCAGCAAACGCGGCTTCGTTCTGGCGGGGCTGGAGGGTGTGCGCTACCAGCAGCAGGAGATCGTCCTCTGCCCCGGGGACAGCATCTTCTGCTACACCGACGGCGTCACCGAGGCGCTGGACCCGGCGGACGCCCTGTACTCTGAGGCACGGCTCCGGGCCTTCTTCCGCGGGAGGGATCTGGAGGGCCGTCCCCTGGCAGAGCAGCTGGATCTGCTGCGCCGGGACATTGCCGCCTTTGCCGCCGGAGCGGAACAGGCGGACGACATCACCATGCTGCTGCTGCGGATCAACAAAACCACCGGGAGGGATGAACATGGCTGAGATCACTGTCGCGGCGGCCCTGGACAGCCTGGACACCGTCCTGCGCTTTGTGGACGGACAGATGGAACAGGCCGGCTGCCCCCTGAAGCTGATGACCCAGGTGGACATGGCGGTGGAGGAGATCTTTGTCAACATCGCCCGCTATGCCTACCACCCGGAGGCGGGGGAGGCCAGCATCCGCTGCGAGGCGGGCGGTGACCCCTTCCGGATCGTCGTGGGCTTTGCCGACCGGGGGCGGCCCTTCAACCCCCTGGACCGGCCGGACCCGGATGTGACGCTGGATGCAGATCGGCGGCAGATCGGCGGCCTGGGCATCCTGATGGCGAAGCGGCTGATGGACGACATCCAATACGAATACCGGGACGGGCAGAACATCCTCACCCTGCGGAAAAACGGATAGGCTCCGCCGGCGAGCCCTCTGCGGCTGAAACACCGGAAAAAGAGCGGGCGCTTTCTCTTGAGAAAGCGCCCGCTTGCTTTTTTGACCGTCCGCACCGGCAGGCCGCGTATCCGCCGCCGGCAGCTCCCGCAGAAATGGGATGCTGGCCGTCCGGGACTCAGATCTGCTCCAGCGTATAGCCGTCTCCCCGCTTGGAGGAGATCTCGATCCGGGACTCCTGGCTGTTGAGCTTCCGGCGCAGCCGGGAGATCAGTGTCCAGAGGGCCCGGCTGTCGTCTTCCGCGGTGGTGTTCCAGGCCTCCATCAGGACCTCCTGCTTGGAGACGGTGCGCCCCGCGTTGCGGACCAGAAGGAGCAGCACGGCGAACTCCTTCTGGGTCAGCTGCAGATTGGCGCTTCCCAGATACGCGCAGCCGGCAAAGATGTCCAGCCGCAGGCTGCCGTAGCTGATGTAGCGGCTCTTGGCCCGCTCCTGCCGCAGCCGCGCCTCGATCCGGGCTGCCAGCACCTCCAGGTCATAGGGCTTGGACAGATAGTCGTCGCCCCCGGCCCGCAGGCCCTCCACCACGTCCCGGCTCTCTCCCAGGGCGCTGAGGAACAGAATGGGGGTGTGATACTGCTCCTTCAGCTCCCGGCACAGCTCCACGCCGTCGCCGTCGGGCAGCATGATGTCCAGCACCACCAGATCCACCGGATGCCAGCGCAGGGCCTGGCGGCATTCCCGGGCGGTGGCGGCCTGCAGGATCTCATAGCCGTACATGCTCAGTGCCTCGGCGTTGATCTTCATGATGTGGGGGTTGTCTTCCACCAGGAGAATCGTGCTCATGGCGCTGCCTCCTTTTTCCGAACGGTGAACATGAAGACGGTCCCATCGGGACCGGTGCGCTCCACTTCCAGGATCCCGCCGTGGGCTTCCACCGCCTCCCGGCAGATGGACAGGCCCAGGCCGCTCCCCCCGTCGCCGCTGTAGCCCCTTTCGAAGATGTGGGGCAGTTGCGCGCTGTCGATCCCGCTCCCGGTATCCTCCACCCGGAACACCACGTGTTCCCGGCGCTCCCGGTCCGACGCGCTGATGGTGATGACGCCGTCCTGGGTGTGGCGGTTGGCATTGATCACCAGATTGATAAAGACCTGCAGCAGCAGCTCCCAGCTGCCGCATACATCTGCGCAGGTCCCGCCGGAGAGGTCCAGACGGTTGCTGTTTTTCAGGCACATGGGGGTGCAGATGGCCCGGACGCTCTCCAGAAGCGGGCCCACCTCGACCGTGGCGGATTGGGCCTCACTGGTTTTGCCGTAGGAATACTCCAGCAGCTTGGTCACCATATCTGCCAGCCGCAGGGCCTCGCTGCGGATGACCTTCAGGTTTTCCGGCGTCTCGCTGCTGATATGGCCGGTGGACATCTGCAGGCCGGTCAGCTGGGCGTAGCCGGAGATGACGGTCAGGGGCGTTTTCAGCTCGTGCGCGACCTGGTGCAGGAAGTCCAGGTTCATGGCGTTCATCCGCTCCAGCAGCTCGCTGCGGCTGCGGCTCTCGGACAGGGCCGCCTCCTGCTCCCTGGCCCGCAGGCTGATGGAAGCCGCAATGAGCAGGTCGAAGATCAGCATCCCCCTGGGCATGATCCCATGGTGGCTGACCGCCGAGCTGTTGTTGACATAGACCGCCTCCATCAGGATGGAGAGGATGAGCATGGCCGCGCCGCCCGCCGCCAGCGCATCCACGAGCTGGAACGACTTCCGCCGCAGGTAATGCCGCGTGACGCCCCAGGTCAGACAGAACAGATACGGGATCGCGCAGATCCAGGCCGCCGTGCACACCGTCACCAGCCAGAAGGTGGGCAGAACGGCGGTGAGCGCCGCAGCGATCCCCATAGCGGCTGCGTGCAGAATGGTGAGGCGCTTTTTCACGGTGCCGGGATACAGGCTCCCCAGCAGCAGGAGCACCATTCCCGGCAGCAGAGCGGTCACGGTCATGAAGATCCGGTAAGTCAGATACCAGGAGGTGCCGGGCGGCAGCGCATGGACCACCAGAAAGTTCTGGTCCCGGAGAGCCATCATCAGACAGCAGACGGCCAGCAGCAGAAAAGTGCCCCGCCGCTGCAGCGCGGCGCACAGAAGAAAGTACAGAAACAGCACCAGCAGCCCGCCGCTGAGACTCAGGGAAGCCAGGTCGTTGTCTGCCTTGAAGGCCTCGATGTTCTGGGGCGTGGACAGATAGGTGGGCTGGATGAAGCCGCCGTCCCGGTGGACGAAGTTGGAAAACTGGTAGATGACCTCGGCCTCTCCGGACGCCCCGGAGTATAGGGGGATGGTCATGGAGCCCACCTGGGGCACGTGCGCGGCGGCATTGTCCGCCACGGTGCCGAAGCTGGCCACCTCTGTGCCGTTGACGAAGACCCGGGTGCTGTAGTCGATGGAATAGGAACAGATGGCGTAGTACTGCTCCGGCCGGGCTTTGATGATGAGGCGATACGTACCGTACCGGGGCTCACTGCCCGCATCGGGATCGTCCGCCTCAGGGACCGGCCTGCCGACGCCGGCGGCAAAGTCTGCAGAGGTGTACAGGGCGTTGGGGTAAAAGTCCCAGCTGTTGTCCACGTTGGCGACCTCGTGGGACAAGTCGACTCCGGTGATATCCAGCATACCGTCCACCGGGCGGATCTCAACGACATGGTCCGGCCCCCGTTCGAGAAACAGATGCACGGCCAGTATGACCAGCAGCACGGCTGCCGCCGGGAGCAGCCGCTGCAGATTGCGGCCGCGGCTCTTTTCTGCCCGCATCCTGCCCTGCCTCCTTTCCGCCTGCCTCTCCGGAATGCGCTTCCCCGGTCCGGACCGGACACGTCCCGGAGGAAGCGCGGCTCCGGCATTTTTCACCATTATATCTGTTCGCCCCGGCCTTTTCAACTGCGGAGCCCCGCAGGAGGGAGGGACGGACCGTTTACAGGAACAGCCTGACGCCGTTTGCCTCGCGGACGATGTCGGTGCTGACGGCCTTGAGCATGGACAGGGAGAGGTCGTCTCCGCCCTGCCCCTCCAGGGAGAACTCCTGATCTGCGGCGGCGAAGACCGACAGGACGCTGTCCTTCATGCTGTATTCCACGGTCACGTCGATGGCGATCCGCTCCCCCTTCATCTGGGGGAGCATGATGTTGATCAGCAGCTCCTCCAGCACCAGCTGCACCCGGTAGATCTGCTTTTCCGTGGCGAACTGCCTTCTGCAGAACTCCACGACGGCGCCGTTGAGACCGTAGATGTCGAACTTCCGGTCGGTGATGGTCTGCTGGAAGGTCTTCAGCCGGTTGATGAAGGCCTTTGTCCGCTCCCGCTTCGGGGCGTCGAAGATCTGGGCCGGGGGCCCCATCTCGTAGATCCCCTTCTCGTCCATGTAGATCACCTGGGAGCTGATGGCCTTGGCGAAATTCATCTCGTGGGTGACGATGACGCAGGTCATCCCCCGATTCACCAGGCGGCGGATGACCGCCAGCACTTCGTCCACCATGGTGGGGTCCAGAGCGGAGGTTGGCTCGTCAAAGAGGATGATCTCCGGCTTCATGGCGACGCAGCGGGCAATGGCGGCGCGCTGCTTCTGCCCGCCGGAGAGCTGCGAGGGCATGTAGTCTGCCCGCTCCGCCATGCCCACCTGGGTGAGGCATTCCATGGCCAGATCAAAGGCATCCTTTTTGGAAAGGCCCTGGAGCTGCATGGGGGCCATCATCACATTCTCCAGCACCGTCTTGTGGGAAAACAGGTTGAAGGTCTGGTACACCATGCCCATCTTCCGGCGGATCTGGTCCAGGGAGGCGCCTTTTGCGGTGATCTCTTGCCCGTCGATGTACACGCTTCCTGCGGTGGGCCGCTCCAGCAGATTGATGCAGCGCAGGAACGTGCTCTTCCCGCAGCCGGAGGGGCCGATCACCGAGATGCAGTCGCCCTGTTCAATGTCCACATGGATATCCTGAAAGACCAGGTTGCTGCCGAAGCTTTTGGAAAGGCCCTCGATATGGATCATGGACATCAGGCCACCTCCTTGCATTCCAGGTGTTTGTTCCGGTCCGTCAGGCTCAGCATGCGGTTGGCGACAAAGCCCAGCAGAAGATAGACCACAGAGGTGATCACCAGGGAGATGATGGGATCCATGGTGCGGGAGGTGATGACGGTGACTGCCCGGGTCATGTCCTGCACCGCAAGAAGGCTCACCACGGAGGTGTCCTGCATGGTCAGCACGAACTGGGTCTTGTACAGGGGCATCACCTGGTGGCGGGCCTGGGGAAACACGACCTGAAAGAAGGCCTGCCATCTGGAATAGCCCAGAGTCCGCGCCGCCTCGATCTCTCCGACAGCCACAGAGTCCACTGCGGAGCGGAACATCTCTGACAAGTGGGAAGCGCATTTGAGGGTGAAGGTGATGATGGAGATCACCTCGGCGCTGAAGCTGGTGTCCGCCAGGATCAGGTAGGCGAAGATCATCAGCAGCACCAGAGGCGGCAGCTTCACCATCAGGGCGGTGATGCCGTTGCTGAATCCCCGGATCACCCGGTTCCGGCTCCCCTTGCCGGCGCAGAAGGCCATGCCCAGCACGGTGCCCAGGACAAAGGAGACGACAGTCAGCAGCAGCGTGACCCACAGGCCGGACAGGATCAGCTGATACCGGTCCTCATAGATCAGGTTCATGTAAATGGATTTCTGCAAGTATTCGATCAGTGCCATGACGGTGGCTATGGTGCTTCTGATGTCCTACACGGTGACCTCTCAGCCCGTCCATGAATGGCTGGGAATTGGGGCGTTTGCACTGTTTGTTCTCCACCATCTGCTCAATTTGGGTTGGCTGCGCGCCTTGAAAAAGGGCCGGTACACTTCTCTCCGCACCCTTCAAACCGTGTTGGTCACCCTGCTCTTTATCAGTGTACTGGCCCAGACTGTGAGTGGGGTTGCCATGTCCCGCCATGCACTGCCTTTTCTGAACCTGCCAATCTCCACATCAACCGCAAGGCTGCTTCATCTTTCCAGCACCTATTGGAGTTTTTTGCTGATCTCCCTGCACCTTGGGTTCCACTGGGGAATCTTCCTTGGACTTGGAAGAAAGAAGTTATGCGGAGGACAGCCCTTGCCCTTCTGGGGCAAGGCAATCCTTCGCCTAGCAGCGATGGGCGTAGCGGCCTATGGACTGATTTGCTTTTTCCGGCAGGGAATTCCCGATTATTTGTTCCTTCGTACGGAGTTTGCTTTTTTTGACTACAGCCTTCCCCCATTCACAGTCTTGTCACAATGCGTTTCTATTTTTTCCCTATGGATGCTTGTAGGATATCTTCTCCGAAAGGGTATACAGGCGTGGGACAGAAAGGTACAGCGGCATCGGATATCAAAGTTTGAAATGTACTGAAAGGAAGAGATCGACAATGTCCAAAGAAATGATGAAAGCGGCGGTTTTAACTGGCCCGCAGCAGATCACCATCAAGGAAGTTCCGGTTCCCGAAGTTGGATCTGGCGAAATTAAGATCAAAGTGTCCGCCTGCGGCGTATGCGGCAGCGATATTCATATGTGGAAGGCCGGAAAAGGATGGGGCCCTGACAACGGCGAGGACTTTTTCATGGGTCATGAGTTTTGCGGTGTAGTCACTGATCCAGGCGACAGCGCCTTCTCCGTAGGTGACCGAGTGGTCTTTTGGGCCAATCTGTACTGCGGTGTTTGTGATATGTGCAGAGCCGGACAGGAACACCTCTGCCATCAGGTTGATGGTACGAACTACATTGGATTTGTCTGCAATGGAGCCTACGCTGAGCAATTCGTCGGCCGGGCTTCTAATGCCTATTTGTTGCCTGACTCCGTCTCTGATGTGGCAGCAGGGTTGATTGACCCTCTGATGGTAGCCTATCATGCTGTGCGCAAGTCCGGTATCCGCCTCCAGGATAAGGTCTTGGTTATCGGCGCCGGCATTATCGGACAAATGATCGGAGCATTGGCAAAAAAAGCGGGTGCATCCTATGTGGCAATGTCCAAGACCAGCGACCGAAAGCTGCCTATGATGCAGAAGATTGGCGATTTTGATGCCTACTTCGACGGGAAAGCCCCTGATCGTGCCCAGCAGATGAAGGAGGCCACCAATGGCGGGTTTGACTTGGTGTTTGAGGCGGTAGGTACGGAGCAAAGTCTGGCGGCTTGCATTGACGGGGTGAAGCCCGGCGGCAAAATTATTATGATAGGCAATTCGATTCCGCCTACCATTCCGTTTTCTATGAACCGTGTTGTTCTGCAGGAAATCCAACTGATTGGAAGCGTTTCCTGCACACGGGAGGAATTTACCCAGACCATTGATTTAATTGCCAACAGGGTTATTGACCCCGAAAAATATGTAAGCGATATCCTCCCGCTGGATCAACTCCAGACTGCTTTTGAGCGCTTGACTTCTCCAAATGACCCGGTGGTAAAACTGGTCATTCGTCCCTAAACAATCAATACACACAGATAGAAAGTGAGGAAGTCCATTATGGAACAGTTTCACGATATTTTTCCGCGCGGCGCAGAGAATACAGCTTTTTCAGAATACTTTATTGGGAGGAGTTATCTGAATCTTTTGACTGCACAGGGAGTTCCCATTGCGAATGTTACATTTGAGCCCGGCTGTCGGAATAATTGGCATATCCATCACGCGTCAGAGGGAGGCGGGCAGATCCTGCTTTGCACTGCCGGACAAGGCTGGTATCAGGAATGGGACAAGCCTGCCCAGCAGCTCAATCCCGGTGATGTAGTGGTAATTCCTCCTCAGGTCAAGCACTGGCACGGTGCCGCAGCAGACAGTTGGTTTTCACATTTGGCCATTGAGGTTCCCGGAAAAGAGTTGAGCAACGAGTGGCTGGAACCTGTCAGCGATGAGCAGTATCGCCTTCTGGGACCTGCTATCTAAAAACAGTAAACCGATACAAAATATTGCCCTCATGTTCAAGAGGAGGCAAATTTTAATGAAGAAGATCCTTGTCCCCTTACTGATGACTGTGCTGTGTTTATCTCTGGTAGCCTGTAACGCTTCCGAACCTGCCCAGTCCGAAGGCAGTACCTCTATTCCGGCTGCCTCTCAAAATACAGAAAACACCTCCCCTTTGGAAACTACGCAAAACAAAGAGACTACAACTACATCGGAAATGGAAGAAAATGAGAATCACTTGTCCGAATCAGAGGCGGAACAGTCCAATCAGACGAGTGAACCGAATCCGACCCAGTCGCCCAGCACACCCGCAACAGAGCCTTCTGGCAGTAAACCCTCCACGGAGAACGAAAGCAATGTTTTGGTGGCCTACTTTTCTTGGGCGGATAACGCGGTACTGGACGATAATGTGGATGCGGTCTCCTCTCCCAGTGTAATTGTACCCGGAAATGTGCAGCAGTTGGCTGGCTGGGTACAGGAGGAGACCGGCGGCGATCTTTTTTCCATTCAAGTCGCAGAGCCATATCCCAGCGACTGGGATGAATGCTTGGATCGCGCCAATGAGGAGCGGGGCAGCGACGCTCGGCCCACGCTCACCGGGCAGGTTGAGAACTTGGACCAGTACGATACGGTGTTTTTGGGCTATCCAAACTGGTGGTATGGTGTGCCCATGGCGCTGCTCACATTCCTGGAAGAAAATGATCTCTCTGGGAAGGAGGTCTACCTGTTCTGCTCTCATGGCACTGGGGGACTGGCTCGGAGCGTACAGATTATTGCGGAGGCGGCACCCGATGCAATCATTTCAGAAAATATCTTTGATTGTTATGAAGAAGAAGCGTCGACAGCGCAGGCAGATATCCAAAGTTGGGTTAGTGAACTCGGATATTAGCGTCCTTATGTATTGGTATTATAATCAAAAAATGTCTTAGTGGAGTTATCTTTGTTACTGGCGCTGTTATTTTTTCATTTTACCGAAAAACAAACCTATGCCAGAGGGAAGAAACAATCCCCCAAATCCATTGCCCTATCCAAACTTTGTTATCATTCGTCTTGTTGATACATTTCCTCACCACACGGTGCGGTAGGGACGGTGCATAGCAAGTTGCCTGAACTGAAAACAGTGCTTGACATTTCCTCGATTGCAAGCTACGATCACAGCGGCAAGATGATTTCTTGCGGAAAGCGTCCCCGGCTCCGCCCAATTGGCGGAGCCGGGGATTTGACCAATACGATGACCAATATCCGAATATCAGCGGGTGGACGCAGTGGACAATGACCTCCTGTCTGTTCCGAAAAACCGGAGCAAAAAGTACCGGAAAGCGCCCAATAGCAGGCGTTTGATATCCAGACGGATCTTCACACGCAGGAGGTCACTGGTTCGAGTCCAGTAGTCTCCACCATAAAAAGGCCACACCTGATGGGTGTGGCCTTTTTTATGGTTTTGCCTGCGGCGAAACGCTTGTACGGCCCAAACGCGCCGCCCTGCCATACGGCCTCCGTCTCTTTCGTGAGCACAAGGCATCCATCCCCCTGGAACCGCAAGATTCCAGGGGGTTTTTGTTCCCGGCACACGCCGCGCTCCCCTTCCCATACCGGCGAGGGGAGCTCTCTGTCCTCCGGCCGGACCGGGCGGAACGCGTTTCCGCCACGCCTTCAGGGAACTTTACAATTGTGTAAGGTTCGCTGTTTTGGCCGTTTCTATCGGTAAGATGATATCAGCGGGCGCACAGGCGGCTGCCGGCGCTCCCCGGCACACGAGAAGCGGACGTCCGGGGTCCGGGCGGATGGAAACGGAGGAAGTATGCGCAGAAGGAAACGGGTCATATGCTGGCTGCTCTGTCTGCTGGCAGCGGCCAGCGTGCTCATCGGCTGCGACGGCAGAGGAGCCGATACGGAACTCGACATCAGCGACTGGCAGTCGTGGCGGATCGGCACGCCGCTGGCCTGGAGTTCGGACTACTATCTGTCCGAGCAAGTCCGCATCCCCCACCTTTATCTTTACGACAGCATCGGCGACTGCATCATGGCTCTGCGGTTTGGATATGTGGACGCCATTGCCGTGGATGCCCTGTACGCCTACAGCATGGTGGCGGAGTATTCCGATCTGGTGATCCAGGACGAGCCCATCGGAGAGGACTCCCTGGTGGCCTATATCACCAACGCCCGCCGGGACATTCTGGAACAGATGAACGCATACATCCCCAAGCTGAAGGCCAGCGAGACCTACGCGGACATGGTGGAGCGGGCCAACGCCGAGGAGTTCGTCCCCAACACGGATATCCCCCAGGCGGAGGACGGGGAGGTGCTGCGGGTGGCCATCAACACCGGCGGCAGCGGCTATCCCTATACCTACTACGACTTTGTCACAGAGGAGCCCCAGGGCGTGGACATCGAGTTCATCAAGCACTTTGCCGCAGAATACGGCTACACCATCGAATGGTTCGACAGCAGCTGGGACGCCTGTTCCCTGGCCATCGCCAATGGGGAGGTAGACGTCTTTGTGTACGCCATCTCCAGCTACTATGCCGGAGAGGTGGAGGACATGGGGACCTGTCTGCACTCAGATTCCTATTTTGATCTGGACCTGGTGCTGGTGACCCAGGAAGAAACATGAAACAGGAGGGAACACGCCATAGCGCAGTCCGTGATATGACGTAAACAGGTCTTATTCTGCATAGGGTTCTCCTTCACGCAGCTGCCTTTCGTGGTACCAGAGCGCAGCCGTATGCTTTACCTGCTCCAGCCACCGCTCTACTGCCTTCTCTGCATCCGCTCCGCCGTCATCCCGCAGCGCCAGCAGAGGAAAGACATCGCACCCAATGCAGTAATGGGCAATGCGCTTGGCAATATCTCCGCTTCCGCCGCCGCCATGGGTGCAAAATGGAATGATATTTTTTTCCGTCGGCATGAACTCCTTGAGAAAGGAGACCACCGGGGGCGCAACTGTGCCGCACCAGTTGGGTGTGCCCACAAAGAGTGTCTTGTAGTTTGCCACATCAAGTTCCAGCGGACATAACTCTGGATAGTTCTTTTTCTGTATTTCTCCTCTTGCTCGTTTGACCGTCATGGAATACTCTTCCGGATACGGATGTCTTGGCCGGAGCTCCAATAGATCCCCGTGTGTTTGCTGCGCAATCATTTGCGCGACGCGGCGCGTATTTCCAGACCAGGAGTAAAAAAGAACCAGACAATCCTCTCCCACAATTCCACCTCCGTGTTCAGCGATAGGATTTTTTGAGAATATCCACGCAGTCTTGCTCCGTCAGTTCAGCAGGATCAGCGAAGAACAGTCCCACCATGGTTTCCCTGGCATTCCGGGCAATTTTGCCGAATTCCTCGGGAGCGAAACCGTAATCGGACATCTTCAGCTGATCCACACCGCACGCCTTCTGAAGCTGGGCCAGAGCGGTGATGAAGTCCTGAGGAACCGCAGCGTCCGCTTTGCCCAGGGCCTTTGCCATGCGCACGAAGCGTTCCGGGCAGCAGCCGACGTCCACAAAGTGCTGATAATAGGCCAAAGAAATCATAATCAGACCGGCGCCATGGGGCAGATCCGGATGATAGGCGCTCATAGCGTGTTCCAGGGAGTGTTCACTGGTGCAGCAGCCGGTGACCATGGCGTAACCGGACATGGTGTTGGCAAAGGCCATGTGTTCCCTGGCTTCCATATCACTGCCGTCCGTTACCGCGCGGGTCAGATAGTTCCCCACATTTTCCATGGCAGTAAGGGAGACCATGTCGCTCATCAGGTTGGCCATCTTGCCTATATAGACCTCGGTGGCATGGAACAGCGTGTCAAACCCCTGATAGGCGGTAAACTTTGGAGGCACCGTAGCCATCAGTTCCGGGTCCACGATGGACAGAACGGGAAACAGGCTGTCCAGGCCGCCGCAGCCGATCTTCTCCTGGGTCTCCTCATTGCTTACTACGCCCCACTGATCCACTTCGCTGCCGGTGCCTGCGGTGGTGGTAATACATACAACGGGCAGAGGGGCGTTGGCGGGCGACGTGCTCTTTCCGGTTCCGCCGGAAACATAGTCCCACAGATCCCCCTCATTGGTTGCCATCATGGCCATGATTTTGGCCGCATCCATGACGCTGCCGCCGCCCAGGGCTACTACAAAGTCGCACCCATTGTCCCGGGCTGCTTTCGCGCCGGCCATGACAACAGACTTGAGCGGATTTGCGCTCACCTGGTCAAACAGAACGCACTGTACCCCTGCATGAGCCAGTTCGTACTGGGTGCGTTCCAACGCGCCGTTTTCTCGGACAGATTTTCCGCTGGAGATTACCAGCAGGGCCTTCTGACCGGGCAGTTTCTGCTCGTGGAGATGGTTCAGCTGCCCAGCGCCAAACAGAACGCGGGTAGGTGCATACATCATATAGTTCATGGCAAACATTCCTCCTTTGAAATGAGGAAAGGCCGACTGCCGGGACTTCCCGGCGGTCGGCCTTTCCATACCCTGATAAAATTGTAAACTCTGGGGGTAAAATAGTCTAATACCTATGTTGGATCATTTATTATGCCCATTCCGCATGATTAGACGCCCTTGCTCTCTTGAATATATGTTTTGAAATGCTCGGCAGCAGGATGAAAAACGCGGTTCTTTTTCCATGCCAGCACATGGCCTGTGGTACGCTCTGGTGTAAAAGGACGAAAGCATAGTTTCTCTCCACCGCGTATGGCGAATGAGCCTCCCACGCACACCGGATATCCCAGCCCGGCCTCTGCCAGAAGTGCGGCGTTGTTGATCAGATTGTGTCCAGCAAAAATATTTAGTCTGGAGCGCTCCACCTTGAACCAGGCAGCAATGTTGTCCTGTACGATCTCCCGACGAGGCAGGATCAGCGGCAGCGGCAGAATATCTTCCATTTCAACTGCCTCCTTTTCGCTCAAGGGGTCATCTTTCCTCATTACGATCCCCCAAGTCTCCCAATAGGGCAGACGAATGCTGTCATATTTGGCGGCTTCCACCGGCTCCAGCAGAATACCGAAGTCCAACTCGCCACGGTCCAGCTTTTCCCGGATGTCATCTCCGTCGGCGCTGTAAAGTTCATACTGTACTTTGGGGTGGAGACGGGAAAACTCCGCCAATACCTCCGGCAGCATCCGGGAGGCGCAGGATTCCACGCATCCCAGAGCTACCGCACCGCCCAACAGATCATTTTGGTCCAGCAGATCCCGCCGGGTCTTCTCCATCAGAGCGACGATCTCCTCGGCCCGCTGCTGAAACAGAACACCCGCCTCGGTCAGCGTTACCTGCCGCCGCCCGCGAATCAGCAGCGGCGTCCCCAGCATATCTTCCAGATCGGTCAACTGACGGCTGATGGTAGGCTGGGTTACATGGAGTCGATCCGCAGCTTTTGTAATGTTACCTTCCTTTGCTACTGCAAGGAAGTATTCCAACAATCTTAAATCCACATGATACGCCTCCAGTCATGCCTGTTTTATATTGTTTATTATCCGGGATTTCCATAGAAAGTCAAGAGGACTCCACACACTATCATTTAGAATAAGCATAATAGATAATCCAACATAAGCATTAGACATTTTATTGGGCGGCATTTACAATAATCTCATCTCAAAATGTTTTTAAGCATTGCAACCGCAAAGGAGGAATTACTATGATAGGCGGCTTTTCCATTCGTCAGGGGTGTTCCTTGCTGCTGGCTTTGTTGTTTCTGCTGATTTCCCTGGCCGCCTGTGGAGAACGAGGGGAAGACAGTTCAGAGAACATCGCTGAACAATCTCCCGCGGTTTCCCAGCCAGAGGAAACCCCACAAACTTCCCAGCGGCCGGATACCGCAGAGGATGCAGCATCTCATGAGAATGTTTTGATCGCCTATTTTTCCTTGTGGGACAACGCCCCTTGGGGTGAAGCCACCGACAGTGATACCTCCGCCAGTGTTGTGGTGAGCGATGATGCGGTGGGCACCAACGCGTATGTGGCCCGTATGATCCAAGAAGCGGTTGGCGGCGATTTACATGCCATTATAGCGGCGGAGCCCTATCCCGCCGACTTTGATGAAGTGGTAGACATTAACCATCAGGAGGACAGTCGGGCCATTTCCAGCACGGTAGAAAACATGGCGCAGTACGACACCGTGTTTATCGGCTATCCGGTATGGGCCACTACGGTGCCCCAGGCTGTCCAGACCTTCCTGGAGAGTTATGACTTTTCCGGTAAGACAGTCATTCCTTTCTGTACCCATGACGGCTATGGCGCGGGAAGCAGTTTTTCCGCTGTGGCTCAACTGGCCTCTGGAGCGGAGACCTTAGAGGGCCTCGCCATTCCGGCAGAGGATGTGCAGAACGCTCAGGATACAGTAACCCAATGGGTCCAGGGACTCGGGATCATGGGTGAAGCAGATGCCCAGGGAGAGACGGAAATCAGTATTATCATCGGGGACACGGAGTTGAACGGTGTGCTTTATGACAGTGATATGGCAGAGCAGTTCATCGCACAACTTCCCCAGACCATATCCATGAGCAACTACGGCGGTCGGGAGGTCTACGGCGGCATTGACCATGAGATTACCGTAACGGGAGAGGGGCAACTCTACTTCGCTGACGGCGACATTACCTACTGTCCCACAAATAACACTGCCGCCATTTTTTACTCCCAGTCGGACAACCCCAATCTTACCATGGAAGTTTACCCCATCGGCAAAGTCACATCCGATTTGTCCATTTTTCCGGACCTGCCCAGTCGGGTGGATATCACCTTTGAAATTGCAGAATAGGAGGATTTCAAGTGAAAAGATTGTTTGTATTTCTACTGACCATGGTGATGGCCCTGTCCGTATCTGCTTGCGGAAACAGCACTGAGAATTCCGACGAAACCGGCTCCACCCCTCCTGTGGTATCCGATTCGGAAGAAACTCCGAACAGTGAGGGCACAGAGCAAACCGGCAATTCCTCCACCGATGCCACTGGCGAGACGGACGGCACAACAGATGGCGCAGCAGAAGGCAGCAACATCCTGATTGCCTATTTCTCCCGTGTGGGAAATACGGACTTTGCGGAGGATACGGATACGAACGCCTCTGCCAGTGTTGTGGCAAACGAAGATGGCCTCCATGGAAACACGGAAGTATTGGCCCGTATGATCCAAGCTGAGGTGGCGGAGACCTGTTCCTGATCGAAACGGAGAGCACCTATCCGGTCAGTTACGATGAAACCATTGATGTGGGACAGCAGGAACAGAGTGAAGGCGCTCGACCGGCACTGGTCAGCCAGGTAGAAAATCTGGACCAGTATGACACCGTCTTTTTGGGGTTCCCAAACTGGTGGGGTGATATGCCCATGGCGGTCTACACATTCCTGGAGGAGTACGACCTTTCTGGCAAGACCATTGTTCCCTTTGTGACCTCCGGCGGCAGCGGCTTTTCCGGCACCCAGAGCACCATTGCAGACCTGGAACCCCAGGCCACTGTGCTGGATGGATTGAGTGTCCGTGACAGCGCGGCCGCAAATGCTCAGGAGGATGTGACCTCCTGGCTCTCGCAGTTAAGTCTGACAGAATAAAAGGAGGGAACCATATGAATCATTTGAAGAGAGTTGTATCCGTGGTTTCTGCGCTGGCACTGGCCTTCACACTGTCGGCTCCTGCCTTTGCGGCGGAGTCAGACACCGGGTTCACGGATGTAAATGCGGACGCCTGGTATGCGGACGCGGCGGTCTATTGTCGTGATAATGGCCTGATGAGCGGTACCAGCAGCACCACCTTTTCCCCGAACACTCCCATGACCCGCGCCATGCTGGCTACTGTCCTCTACCGGCTGGCCGGCAGCCCGGCAGTTTCGGGGACGGACAGTTTTACGGATACCGCTGACAACCAGTGGTATTCCGATGCGGTGGTATGGGCTGCTCAAAATGGAATCGTCAGCGGTTACGGCGGCGGTCTGTTCGGTATCAATGATCCGGTGACAAGAGAACAGATTGCCACTATCCTCTGGCGCTATTCCGGGAGCCCTGCGGCGGATGCCGGGACGGACTTTGCCGATGAGGGCAGCATCGCAACCTGGGCGGACACGGCGGTGGACTGGGCCAGAAGGAATGGTTATGTCAATGGAGTGGACGGCAACCGATTTGCGCCCGGTGATACCGCGACCCGCGCCCAGGTAGCCGCCATTCTCATGCGTTATGACCAGGATAACCAGACCACAGAACCCGAGCCCATCCCCGACCCCTCCGACGATGCCTCCGAGGGGACAAGTGTTCTGGTGGCCTATTTCTCACGTTATGGCAACACCGACTACGATGAGGATGTGGATGCCACCACCTCTGCCAGCATTGTGGCCGGGGATGGAGAACAGATGGGTACTACTGAGGTAATTGCCCGTATGATCGCTAAGGAAACTGGCGGCGATTTGCACCTGATTCAGACGGAGGAATCTTACCCAACGGATTTTGACGATGTGGTGGACGAAAACCATCAGGAGCAGGCCGACGATGCTCGTCCGGAACTGAGTTCTGATCTGGATCTCACAGAATATGATGTGATTTTCATTGGATACCCGGTATGGGCATCTACCACCCCTACGCCTGTACTGACTTTCCTGGAAAGTGCGGATCTTTCCGGTAAGACCGTGATTCCCTTCTGCACTCATGCCGGTTACGGTGCAGGCAGCAGTTATTCTGCGGTAGCACAGTCCTGCCCCGGTGCAGATGTATGGGATGGACTGGCCGTGGGCGATTCTGAAGCTGCCAACGCCCAAAATGTAGTGTCAAACTGGTTGAGCAGCCTGGATTTGCCCGGGGATTCCGGGACACAGTCCCCTCATGATTCTCTGTCCGCAACCGCCATCCGGATCACTGTGAATGGGCAGGAGTTGGAAGGTGTGTTGTATGAAAGCGACATGGCCAAGCAGTTTCTCGCACAACTTCCCCAGACCATTTCCATGAGCAACTATGGCGGTCGGGAGGTCTACGGTGGTATTGACCAAGAGATCACCGTAACGGGAGAGGGACAACTCTACTTTGCTGACGGTGATATTACCTACTGTCCCACAAACAATCCAGCCGCTATTTTCTATTCCCAGTCGGATAACCCCAATCTCACCATGGAAGTCTATCCCATCGGCAAAGTTACATCCGACCTGTCTATTTTCCCAGGCCTTCCCAGCCGGGTGGATATTACCTTTGAAATCGCAGAGTAAACCAGTGATCCAAAATTTTATGTAATAACCCAATCTCTCCCTCTCTTTGTGCCGGGTGGATACTTGAACAAGTATTTGCCCGGCGCTTCTTTACTATGTGGTTTCCGTATAATGAAGCATCCAACATAGGTATTTTACATTTTGATGATGCCAATATAGAATAGAAGTATCTTCCGGGGAGGTGTTCACTGTGCGAATGAAAAAGGGTATCCTTCCATTCTTTTTGGTGATGGTGCTTTGTTCGGCCTGTGGATTGGCGCAGCCTTCTTCCTCGGAAACGGCAGAGCACAGTTGTTTTGCCATGAACACCTACATTACCATGCAGGCCAGTGGAGCGGATGCGGCGCGTGTGCTGAATGAAACCGAGTCGCTGATTTTGGAGTTAGAAGGGATTTTCTCTGTCACGAAAGAAGAAAGCGAGTTGTACGCCCTGAATCACAGCAACGGACAGCCTCAGACCGTAAGTTCGGAAACGGAAAAACTGCTTTCCTTTGCTCTGGAGATCGCAGAGGAAACGGAAGGATCGCTGGACCCCACCATATATCCGCTTCTCACTGCCTGGGGTTTTACGACCGAGAACCGGCAGGTACCGGAGCAGGAGGAAATTCAGTCTCTGCTGAAACAGGTAGACTACACTCGCATCCGGATGGTGGATGACACGGTGACTGTTCCATCTGGCATGGCCCTGGATCTGGGAGCGGTCGCCAAAGGCTACACCGGCGATCAGGCAGCGGCATACATCAAAGAACAGGGTATTACCTCAGCACTGATCAATCTGGGCGGTAATGTGCAGGCAGTGGGAACAAAACCGGACGGCTCCCCGTGGCGCATTGGCCTGCGGGATCCCTTTTCCGAGGGCAATGTGGGGACGCTGACCGTAGAGAATTGTGCTGTGGTCACTTCTGGTGGATATCAAAACTACTTTATGGGGGAGGACGGCCAGGTTTACTGGCACATTCTTGACCCGGACACAGGGTATCCTGCCCGGACGGGGCTGGCCTCCGTTACCGTGGTGGCACCGGAAGGAGTCAAGTGTGACGCCCTTTCCACCGCATTGTTTGTCATGGGTCTGGACGGTGCGCTGGACTATTGGCGTGCGCATGGGGATTTTGAACTGATTCTGATTACCGAGGATCGAGAGATTTATCTGACTCCCGGCTTGGAGGATACCTTCGCCTTGAACAGCACCGCGGAGGGGTTTGAGTTGGAGGTGGCAGAGCCGTGAACACATCTCAAGAGCTCCATCCGTATCAGTCCGGCAGACCGTGCCGATCACTGATTGGGAATTTGATTTGACTGAAAGCAGTATAAGACGAACATTGACAGGAAACTGAGGCGACTTGCATTGTTGTATTCTAATCGGGATTTGAAAAAAATGCTAGTTCCCCTGGTCATTGAGCAGGTGCTTGTGATGCTGGTGGGAATGGTGGATACCGTCATGGTGGCGAGTACTGGTGAGGCGGCGGTCTCTGGCGTAGCGCTTGTAGACATGGTAAATTACCTCATTATCACGGTTATGGCAGCACTGACCACCGGAGGTTCGGTGATCATTTCACAATATACCGGCAGCAGACAACCGGAACAGGCAAACCGAGGAGCCGGTCAGCTGATGACAGTCAGTATCATTCTGTCTGCTGCCATTCTGGCCATGTGCCTGTTGGGGTACAATACAATCCTTCGGCTGTTTTTTGGGGCGGTGGAAGAAGATGTTATGGCGGCAGCCCAGACCTACTTTCTGATCACTGCCTGTTCCTATCCGTTTCTGGCCATCTATGACACCGGAACAGCACTATACAGGGTAATGGGTAAGACCAGAATCACGATGTATGTGGCTCTGGCTATGAACGCACTCAACATGACCGGAGATTTTATTGGCGTGTTTGTATTCCGTGCCGGTGTAGCTGGCGTGGCTGTTCCTACACTTGTTTCCCGGCTGTTTGCCGCAGCAGTCATGACCGTGTTGGCACGAGGAAAGCAAAATGACATCCGCCTGCAAGTGCACCATATCTTTGCCTGGGATTGTGATATGGTCCGGCGCATCCTGAAGATTGCTGTACCGAGCGGTGTGGAAAATGGCTTATTTGCCCTTGGCAAAGTGTTGGTCACCAGCATTGTGGCCGGGTTTGGTACCATTCAGATTGCTGCCAATGGAGTTGCGAATAGTATCGATCAGATTGCCATTATGGTGGTCAACGCCAACAATCTGGCTATTGTGCCGGTGGTGGGGCGGTGTATCGGTAGCGGAGACGATGTGCAGGCGCAGATTTACACAAAAAAATTAATGAAGATATCCTACATTTCCACTGCCGCTTTAAGCGCGGTCGTGGCTGTGCTGCTTCCTGTTTTGCTTCCCTTCTATGAGCTTTCTCCTGATACGCTGCGTCTGGCCGCGATCCTGATTATTCTACATAACCTGTTGGCTATGGCGCTCCATCCAACCTCTTTTAATCTGGCCAACAGCCTGCGGGCAGCTGGTGACGCAAAGTTTACCATGGAAGCGGGAATCGGCTCCATGGTTGTGTTCCGGCTTGGTTCGGCTATACTGCTTGGAAAAATTCTCCGCCTTGGCATATTGGGAGTGTGGGCGGCCATGGGGTTGGACTGGCTTGCACGCTCAGTCGCTTTTGTTTGGCGGTATAAGCTTGGGAAATGGAGAAGCATAGAAAGTATCTGAACCTGTTTTTTGCTGCGTGCACTTGTTTTTATTGAATTCAAAAGTGTGGAGGAGTCTGGAATGGAATATCGTCAGTTACCCCACGGTGGGGAAAAGATTAGCGTATTGGGTTTCGGAACCAGTTCTATTGGAGCAGCCGGCGAGCGGGAAATCGAAGCCACCATGACCATGGCACTGGAAAACGGCATCAACTATTTTGACATGGCCTCAGCAGATGCGGCCCCTTTCCTGGCCTTTGGCCGAGCGCTGGCGGGGCATCGGAAAGAGGTGTTTTTCCAAATCCATTTTGGCGCCAATTATGAAAGAGGAACCTATGGATGGACCACGGATCTGGATACCATCAAGCGTTCCATCGACTGGCAACTCAATGCACTGAAAACAGACTATATTGACTTTGGTTTTCTGCACTGCCTGGATGAAATGGGCGATCTGCAGACCGCCATGACCGGTGGAATTCTGGACTATATTTTACAGCTGAAAAAGGAGGGCGTTGTTCACCATATTGGAATGTCCTCCCACACGCCGGATATTGTGCATCGGGCGTTGGATGCAGGAATTTTGGATATGCTGATGTTCAGCATCAATCCGGCCTATGACTACACCGGAGGGACGGAACTGGATTATGCCGCAAATAATTACGCAGTTGGCAGCGCCGCACAACGCATGGCTCTGTATCGTCGCTGCGAAGCCGAAGGCGTGGGCATCGCGGTGATGAAAGCCTTTTCCGCAGGGCAGCTGTTAAACGAAAAGACCTCCCCCTTTGGAAAAGCCCTGACCGAATATCAGTGCATCCAATATGCATTGGATAAACCCGGCGTGTTGACCGTACTGCCTGGTGTGCGGAACCGGGAGGATTTGAAACGTATCCTTGGATTTGTTCATGCCAGTCCAGAGGAAAAAGACTACTCCATTCTGGGGTCGTTTACGCCACAGGAGGCGGACGGTATCTGCGTATATTGCAACCACTGTCAGCCGTGTCCTGCGGGGCTGGATGTGGGACTGATCAACAAGTATTATGACTTGGCACAGGCCGGGGACGAACTGGCAAAGAACCATTATGCAAACCTTGCCAAAAAGACCGGTGACTGTATCCAATGCGGCCATTGCGACCATCGGTGCCCGTTTCATGTGGTACAAACAAACCGCATGAATGAGATTCGGGCTTATTTCGGCCAGTAATTAAGGAGATCTTGGGCATTCCCATTCTCAATATTACATAAAAAGGAGCTGTAAATGATGAGAAACTTGAAACGACTCGCATCCCTCTTTTTATTTGCCGTCCTCAGCCTAACACTGACGCTCCCTGCCTTTGCAGCGGAGTCAGACACCGGGTTCACAGATGTAGATGCTGCTGCATGGTTTGCCCAGGAGGCCGTCTGGTGCCGGGACAACGGCGTGATGAACGGCACCAGCGATTCCACGTTTTCTCCTGACCGCACCATGACCCGAGGAATGCTGGCTACAGTTCTCTACCGCGCTGCCGGCAGCCCCGCAGTCACAGGTTCCCCCTCCTTCTCGGATGTGCCTTCGTCCAGTGCCTATGCCAACGGTGTAGCCTGGGCTGCGGCCAACGGCATTGTCACGGGGTATGGAGACGGGCGCTTCGGACTCAATGCCCCGGTGACCCGCCAGCAGATTGCAGCCATTTTGTGGCGCTATGACGGCAGTGAAACGGTGGAGACTGCCGCCAGCTTTACCGATTCCGCCTCTATTTCTTCCTACGCGGCCCATGCAGTGAACTGGGCGGCAGCCAACGGAATCATTGCGGGGCGGAATGACGGCAGCTTTGACCCAACCGGAAACGCCACCCGCGCCCAGGTAGCCGTGATTTTGTATCGCTACCTGACCGGCACTGCCTCACAAACGCCGGACCAGGGCGAGACGCCTGAGGATTCCGCCAATATCCTGATTGCCTATTTCTCCTGTACAGGAAATACAGAGAGCATTGCCAACCACCTGGACTCCATTCTGGATGCTGATGTCTATGAGATCAATCCTGAAGTACCCTATACCGATGCAGATCTGAACTATGGCGATTCCAACAGCCGCACCAGCATCGAGATGAACGACCCCAACGCCCGTCCTGCCATTTCCGAGGGCGTGGAGAATATGGAAGACTACGACATCATCTTCCTGGGCTATCCCATCTGGTGGGGAGATGCTCCGCGCATTATCAGTACCTTCCTGGAGAGCTATGATTTCTCTGGTAAGACCATCATTCCTTTCTGCACCTCCGGCAGCAGCGGGATCGGCTCCAGCGCCTCCGATCTTGAAGCCCTAACAGAGGGGGCCACTTGGCTGGACGGACAGCGGTTCAGCGGAAACGCCTCGGAGGCAACGGTGGAAAGCTGGGTCAATGGACTGGATATTGAACTGCCCATGGCAGCATAAGGAGATCCTCATTCCTAAAAAGGCGAAACGGCGGGGTGGCCCGTTGTTTCGTCTTTTAGGTGATATTTATGGTTTGGAAAGAAGTTTGTTGATACAGACCAGCGCATTCAGCGTGGGAGGAAACCCAATGTAGGGGGGCCGACAGTCAAGACATCAGCAGGGTACTCCGATCATCGCCCAAGACTATATTGTCGCTGATGTGGGTCTGGATCTGTTTTCAAACCCACATGGGCGCATAGGATACAAAAGATCCAGAAATCGAGATAAGATTGGCAGATAAAACTGGGCAACAGCGGTGTTTGTGGAGTCAAGTCTAAAGACAAAGAAGAACCAGCAGCCAGGCAGCGTAGTCCTCCGGGGTCAGCTTTCCCACCTTCATACGGGCAAAGCGCTTCTTGTACTCTCTGCGGTAGTCCCGGAACAAGGTATCTCCGCTCTTGATGGACCATCTGCACTGGAAGAACCTGGGCCATATCCTGGCTGGAGGCAACATAGATCCAGGCGATATTCAAGAAAAACCGGAGCTGCAGCAGGCCTATGCGCTTGGCAGCTCCATCTAAAACAGAAAGGAAGGCGGGGCGTGTTCCGTACCTTTCCAGATGCCCTCACGCCGCCCGCAAAGTAAACCCTGTTATGCTGGCAGCGGTGGGTGTGGCGCTGAAGAAGGTGTGCTCTGAACAGAAGGGATGTGAGCTGTTCCTTTGATGCTGGGAATAACTCACTTGTAAGGTGAAAGCATGGCGCGAAAACAGGGGTGATTGATATAGGTGGCAGATGCCCGAACCAGGCAGACAAAGTATTTCGATCAAAGTGATGTCAGGCAGAACCCACTTTTACTATGAAATTTATGAGTGACTTATCAATTTGCTAATATCTTGTCCGGCATAAGTCAATCTCTTATAATGAGCACGCTGAAACAAGCAAATACGATTTTGGAGGTCTTTCTGATGCTGAACGAACATGTTGTGAAGCTGCTGAAAGCAGGTATGTGGGATCTGGCCACCTGTGCTGACGGTGAACCCAACGTGGTTCCTGTTGCGTTCAAGGACGTGACCGAAGACGGCAAGCTGGTCGTTGGTGATGTGTTTCTGGAGACGACTCTGAAAAGCATTCAGGCCAACGGCGGCCGAATCGCCATCTCTGTCTATGATGCGCAGAATCTGGAGGGCTATCAGATCAAGGGCACTGCCGTACATGTCACTTCAGGCAAGGTAGTGGATACCTTCAAGGCCATGGTGGAGAAGATGTTCAACGGTGCTGCCACTGCCAAGGGGGCACTGGTTATCACCCCGGAAAAAGTGATTGTCACCACTCCGGGTGCTGAGAACAAGAAAGTTCTCTGAGTGCTTTGGACACGGATGTGGAAGCGACCACATCCGTGCCCGTATTTTGACACTATGATGACAGATGAAAAGTGCCTGAAAGGGCAGATCAATCCCGAAAAATGTATAGGCTGCGGAGCCTGTATCCCTGCCTGTCCCACACAGGCAATCAAGATGCTGCCCGGTTGGGTCAATACGGTACAGACTTTTCTGTGCAACGGATGCGAAACGTGCACGGCACTTTGCCACAGGCAGGCGCCGTACTTAACGGCGCAATCATTGCTCATTACGAAGTTACTTGCTGTTTTTTAGCTTTCACGATAAAATGAAAGAAAATTGACATCGCAATGCGGCTTTGGAATCGTTCCTCTTGTACTGTGCTTAGGACATTGTGAAAGGAAGAAGAAAGATGGCATATCAGAGAAAGTTGGACAGAGACATTCGTTGCCCTCTGGAATATGGCATGGAACTGTTTGGCGGGAAATGGAACTCCCGCATTATCTGTGTGCTGTCAACCCTGGGAACACTCCGCTACAGTGAGATGCGAAAGGAAATGGGAAATATCACCGATGCGGTCTTGGCATCCACGCTGAAAAATTTGATCGGAAATGGAATCGTGATTCGGAACGCTTACCAAGAGATCCCTCCGCGTGTGGAATATTCCCTTTCGGAAAAGGGGCGGTCTGTAGTTCCGATCCTGCAGAGCATCTGTAAGTGGGCAGGTGTTTTTTACAAAGATGGTACCGATGCCCCGATGGTCCAGTGCCAGCGATGCGACTATCGCTGAAACATCATAGAAAGAGTTGAGCGAAATGCAAATTCAATATACAGAAGAAAAAAAGTTTACACAAGATGAGGTGCAAAAACTGTTTTTATCGGTTGGATGGATCTCCGGCCAATATCCCGCCCGGCTTTACAAAGCCCTGATGCATTCGTCCACCGTCGTTACCGCTTGGGATGGAAACCATCTGGTAGGATTAGCCCGTGTGATTGATGACAGCGAATTGGTGGCCTACATGCATTACGTCTTGGTTGATCCTGCTTATCAAGGTCATGGAATTGCCAGCACGATGATCACAATGATTAAGGAAAAGTATCAGCACTATCTCTATATTGAAATCATGCCGGAGGAACGTAAAATGCGGCCTTTTATCAGCGGCACGGATTTCAAATTATGTCGGATGGTGTAGCCATGCAGCTGTGCAATTTTGAAGATCAGCGCTGATGGATCAGATTTTTATAGGATGATGGCCAGAATGGCGTCCACTCTCTTTCGGAACGCTATTCTGGCTTTCATAAGTCTCTATCTAACCAGGAGAAAGCAGAAGGTTTACAGAAGGTTCACAGATGACCCGGGGGTCAGCGGTTGACACAACTTCTCTCCAACTTTATAATACAAATACTGGAAATCAAAAGCCCGGTAGCCCTTCACGCGGGCCAGTACAGTACTACAAGTGAATAATGGCATGTTAAGGGGAAGGGCGCCATCCGTGATCGTAAAAGCAAGGACGATCTGGGTGGCTTTTTGTTTTCTAGGGAGAAATGAAGGGGGGAATGTCGATGAGTGGTTGAACACGAGTTGCTGGCCAACAGAGTTTTTAAGAACGGTGGTGATATGCATCCGCACACAATGCAAAGACCAATTGGGTTTTCGAATCAAAAAGGAAAGCCGCCGAAACTGCTGCAACAGTCCGGCGGCGCGCCGCGCTTAAGAAAAACGCAGACTCCATCTGCAAACAGTTTAACGCGAAGACACTCCGAACGCAAGAAAAATTCCATGTCTGAATTTCACAAAGGAGGTTCCGCATGCCGATTCTCGGTGAACGATTCTATCAAATGAGCAACGCCATCTTCTGCTATGACCTGAAACCGATCCCGCTGGCGGTGTATAGCTACCTGGTCTGCTGCGCCGGTCAGAAGGATCTGTGCTGGCCCAGCATTAAGACCATCGCACTGCACTGTAACTGTTCGGAAAACGCTGCACGGGATGCAGTCAGGCAGTTGGTGGATCGCGGATTCATCCGCAAGGTCAAGACTTCACGGTGTGCAAGGAATGGTAAGTGGCTCCAGAGCAACAACCACTACTACATCCTGCCGCTGCCTGCGCTTCCCACTGCGGGGCATCGTGCAGGCAGGAGATCCACCGCAGGAGATGGTGGGGAAGTGTATCAACAAGACGAAGGATAACAGGGATAAGCCCGTGTGCCCCTGTGAGGCCCTGTGTGGAGCGGTTCGGGACCCAGCAGGGTTCCAGCCCCTCCCGGGAATTTTGGACGGATCCGGGCCGGTTTTGAGGCTCTGCGGAGGACGAAAGAAAAAGCAGGATATAGCGCCGCTCCCCCTCCGGCAGGGAGGAGGGCAGGTAGATCTTCGGCCGCACCAGTCCCAGGACGAAAGGGGTGGCGATGTGGTCCGCCAGATAGATGTTTTTTTCCAGAGGAACCGCCCCCACCAGCCGCCGGCGTAGACGCACCAGGGATACGGCACCCCACACCGCCATGGCGGCCGTGCCCGCCAGGTAGACCATGGTGGCAATGGATACCGGGGCTTCCAGGGGATCGGCGACGGTCTGCTCCTCCCCCTGGGGCAGAGTATCCGTAATGGCCTCGCCGGTCCCGGGGACCGGAAGCTCCGCCGTGGGAGCCGGATCGTGGACCACGTCCCGGGGGATGTATTCTGCGGCGGTGGTGTGGACCGTTGCCTCCGCCACCGGAACATCCAGAAGCCCCAGAAGGGATATATTGGCAGTCAGGGATACCGGGCACAGCAGCCGGAACAGAACCACCATCCACAGGGCGTAGGAACAGATCCGGGGTGCCCGCCGCAGGGCCAGCAGCACAAGCAAAACCAGCACGATCACCACGCTGGCCGTGACAGTCATGTTCAGGATGATGGGCAGCAGCTCATAAGAAAGAAAATCTCCCATGGCTCATCCCTCCCGGCTCTGATCGATCAGCGTTTGCAGCTGGCGCATCTCCTCCTCCGATAACTTCTTCCGGCTGGTGAAGGCGGCGAGGAACGCCGGCAGGGACCCGTCAAAGGTCTCCTCCACGAACCGCTCCGACTGCATGGCGTGGAATTCCTCCCGGGAGATGGCGGCGGTGACAGTGCCGCCATCATTGCGGAACAGCCCCCGGTGGCAGAGTTTTTTCAGTACCGTATAGGTGGTGGATTTCTTCCAGTGCAGCTCCTCCTGGCACAGCTTCACCAGCTCCCCGGAGGTCAGGGGCGCATGGGCCCAGATCAGGTCTGCAAAACGACTTTCGATGGCACCCAGCTTGAGATCTTCCATGGCGTCCTCCTTTCAAGTCTATTTATGATAGACCTATCTTCCAAAATGAGTCTATCACAAATAGACCGGTACTGTCAAGAGATATCCCGCAGGCGGCGGGGGTGGTGCATCCGCTTCATGAGGCCGAGAAAAACGGAAGTGCTGTGCAAAAATGCAATGGCTGGTCGGCAAAAAGAGTATTGGATTTTAAAATCTTTCTATAGTACCCTCAAAACAGAAAAGAGGTGGAGGTAGAGAACCATGGAAGCTCAGGAAACACTCTCCCAAAGGATTGCGGAGTTTGCCCTGTCCCTTCAGCTGTCGGATGTGCCGGAGGAAGTGGTGGAATATGGAAAGCTGCTGCTTACCGATACGTTCGGCGTGGCGATGAGCTGCCAGAACATGGAGCACGCCGCCGCGGTCAAGTGTGCGGTGGAGGCTATGAAGAGCGCGCCGCAGGCCACTTTGTGGGGGACGGACGAGAAGGCGTCGCTGCCGGACGCCGCACTGTATAATGCGTCGCTGATTCACGGCGCCGACTATGACGACACCCATGTGGCCGGGATCGTGCATCCCAGCGCGGCGGTGGTTTCCACTGCGGTGACAGTGGGAGAATATACCCATTCCACCGGTGAAGAGGTCCTGACGGCCATTATTGCCGGCTGGGAGGTCATCACCCGCCTGGGGATCGCAGCAAAGGGCCGGTTCCACGACCGGGGATTTCACGGCACGGGGGTCGTGGCCTCGTACGCTGCCGCCTGTGTGGCGGCCAAACTGATGGGGGACAGCAGGACGGTGCTGGCCAACGCCTTGGGCATCTGCGGCAGCCAGGCCGCGGGATTGCAGGAGTTTTTGCAGGACGGCACGTGGACCAAGAAGATCCATCCCGGCTGGGGCGCCCACAGTGCCCTGTACGCTTTGGCTATGGCCCGGGCAGGCTTCACAGGACCGGGCCGGGTCTTTGAAGGAAAGTTTGGCATGTGGATGACCCACTGCGGTGGGACGGATGGCCTGGAAGAGGCATTTTCCGACCTGGGGCAGGTCTGGCACACCAAGGAGATCACCGTCAAGCTATATCCCGTGTGCCACATGACCCACTCTTTCATCGACTGCATGCGGGCCCTGATGGACGAGAATGGATTCACCGCCAAGGATATCGAATCGGCGGAGTGCCGGATCGAAAGCCGCTGCTATCCCATTGTCTGTACGCCTCGGGAGGTCAAGACCCGTCCCCAGACCGACTATGTCATGCGGTTCAGCCTGCCTTATGTGGTAGCGATGGCGGCGGAAAAGGGCCGGGTGAGCCCGGGAGAGATCGACCTGCGGTATGCCCAGGACCCGGAGGTCCAGGACCTGATGGACCGCATCACCTGCGTGGAGGACGATACCAAGCGTAACCCCGGATATTTCCCCGGCTACCTCACAGTCAAGCTCAAGGATGGCAGGACCCTGGTCAAGGACCAGCGCTGGGAAATGGGCACGGAGCAGAATCCCCTGAATATCCAGGCAGTGCGTCGGAAGTTTATGGACAACCTCTCTGCTCTTTACAGTGACCAGCAGATTCAAAGCCTTTTGGAACAGGTGGAACAGCTGCGGGCGCATCCCGATGTGGATGGATTGATTGCTGCGCTGCACCGGTAAACAGTCGTCAAATTTATTTTAGATAGGGTGGTATGGAATATGGGACAAACACTGGTTGAAAAGATTATCAGCAAGAACATGGGCTATGCGGTAAAAGCCGGGGAGACCGTGGTGGTCAACGTGGATTTTGCCGCGCTGCACGATGGTTCCGGCCCGCTGCTGGTCCGTCTGATGCAGGAGCGTCATTACGACAAGGACCCCGTTTTTGACCCCGACAAGGTCCTCTTCGCCAATGAGTTCGGCCCGGAATCCACCAAGGAAGTGGCCAATGAGCATGCCCTTTGCCGCCGCTATGCCCTGGAGCATGGCTGCCATTGGGAGGAGGGCGGCACCGGCCACGTGCACGCCCATGTGTATGAGAACTTCCTCAAGTGCGGCACGGTGTGCATCGTGGGCGATTCCCACACCACGGTACACGGCGCCTATGGCTGCTTTGCCACCGGCTGCGGCTCCACGGACATGGTGGCTGTGACACGGTTCGGCAAGACCTGGATCAAGGTGCCCGAGACCTTCCGCATCAATGTCACCGGCCAGCTGCCCAAGGGCGTTTACGCCAAGGACATCATGCTGAATCTGGCGGGCATCATCAAGTCCGATCAGGCGATTTACAAGTCTCTGGAATTCCGGGGAGACACCATTTCCTCCCTCTCCATGGAGGGCCGCCTCACCATCACCAGCATGGGCGTGGACGTGGGCGCCAAGAACGCCATCATGGAGACCGACGAGCACACCCGGGAGTATCTCAAGAAGTTCGGCCGGGAAGAGGACTATGTGGAGATCAAGGGCGATGAGGACGCCAATTACGAGCGGATCATCGACATCGATGCCACCAAGCTGGAGCCCATGGTCTCCAAGCCCCACTATGTGGAGAATGTGGACCTGGCCAAGAACTGCCACGACCAGCACGTGGATATGATCTACATCGGCAGCTGCACCAACGGTCGTGTGGAGGACCTCCATGTGGCGGCAGACATTCTGCGGGGCAAGAAGGTGGCCAAGGGCACCCGGCTGCTGGTAATCCCCAACTCCACGTATGTGTACAAGGAGTGCCTGCGGGACGGCACGCTGCTGACCCTGGCGGAAGCCGGCGCCATGATCGAGGCTCCCAACTGCGGCCCCTGCATGGGCGTCCATCAGGGAATCCCCGCGGACAACGAAGTGGTGGTAGCCACCCAGAACCGCAACTTCAAGGGCCGCATGGGCAACCCCACCGCCAGCATTTACCTGTCCAGCCCCGCCACGGCGGCGGCCACGGCACTGACGGGATACATCACGGATCCCCGGGAAGTTATGGACTGAAAATTGGGAGGAGATGCAGGTATGATCAGAGATTCCATTCAAGGCAGAGCCTGGAAGTTTGGCTCCAACGTCAGCACGGATTCCATTGCCCCCGGACGGTTGATTTCTCTCCGGGCCAATCCCCCGGAGTACGCCAAGCACGTACTGGAGGATGCCCGTCCGGACTTTGTCAAGGGCGTCAAGCAGGATGATTTCATCGTGGCGGACCGCAACTTCGGCTGCGGCTCCAGCCGTGAGATCGCCCCCATCATCATCAAGCTGGCGGGCGTGGGCGCGGTGCTGTCCAAGTCCTTCGGCCGGATCTTCTACCGCAACGCCATCAACAACGGCATGCTGCTCATTGAGTGCGATACCGACCGGATCGACGAGGGCGACGAGCTGTTCGTGGACGTGAAAAACCGGGTCATCAAGAAGATCAACGACCCCGAGTTCGCCATGCCCTTCACGCTGTCTGACAAGGAGATCAAGATCGTCAACGAGGGCGGTCTGCTGAACTATATCGAAAAGTACAACTCTCTGGACATCTGAGCCATGGGAGAGGAATTGAGAGCACTTGCCCGTTTCGTGGGGGACTTGCGGCTGGAAACCGTTCCTGACGATGTGGTGCGGGCAGCCCGGTTCTGTGTGCTGGATACCCTGGGATCGGCCCTGGGTGCCACCCGCTCCCGGGAGATCCGGGCGATTACCGCAAAGATGGAGGACTGGTCGGGGGCGGGAAAGAACCGCCGCCTGGCCAGCGCCTGGGGCCAGGGCACCCGCACCAGCCTCAATAATGCGGTGCTGGTGAACGGGATGCTGTCCCATGAGCTGGAACTGGACGATGTCCATACTGCTTCCAAGTCCCATGTGGGCGCGGTGGTGGTGCCTGCCGCCTGGACCGTGGCGGATGCCATGGACATGGGAGGTAAGGAACTGCTGGAGGCGGTGATCGCGGGCTATGAGGTCATGGGCCGGGTGGGCCGGGCCATGGACGTGGTCAGCAACCGCAAACGGGGCTGGCATACCACCGGCGTCATCGGCACCTTTGGAGCGGCAGCGGCTGCTGCAAAGCTGTGGGGATTGACGGAACAGGAGACGGTGAACGCCTTCGGCATTGCCGGCACCCAGTCCAGCGGCCTGTGGGCCTTCCTGGCGGAAGGTGCCACCTGCAAGAAACTCCACCCCGCCCGGGCGGCTTTGAACGGTGTCACCGCCTGTTTGCTGGCAGAAAGCGGCATGACAGGGGCGGAGCACATTCTGGATGCGGCGGACGGCGGGCTTTACCAGGCTGTCAGTGACCGCTATGATATGGCCCGGCTGGTGGAGGGCCTGGGTGAGGGCTACGAGATCATGAAAGTGGATAAGAAGCCCTATCCCTGCTGCCGGACCACCCATCACGCCATCGACGGCGCGCTGCAGCTGCGGGAGGAAGGCGTATTGCCGGAGCAGATCCAGTCCGTGCTGGTGGAGACCTACGAGGTGGGCGTACTGCAGTGTGGCTTCCCGGAGTACCCCAACAGCCCCGTTGAGGCAAAATTCAGCATTCCTTTCACCTGTGCTGCCGCCTTCGTGCGGGGACATGTGGGACTGCCGGAGTTCTCCCAAGAGGTACTGGACGATCCCCAGGTGCGGCGCATTGCCCAGGCTACCACAGTGCGGGAAGCACCGCTGTTTTCCCAGCGGTATCCCGGCCGGTGGGGGAGCCGTGTCACTGTGACGCTGAAAGATGGTTCCACCCGGGTCTGCCAGGTGGACGACATGTCCGGAAGCGTTGCCAAGCCCCTCACTGCCCGCCAGGAGGAGGAGAAATTCCGCTCCCTGGCCCAGGTGTGGGACAGCGGTCGTGTGGAGGAACTCCTGGACACCGTGATGCAGCTGGAGCAGCAGAAGAGGCTGCCGGATCTGAGCGGAACCAAGTGAACAAAAAAGGAAAAGCCTTTCCCGCAAGGGTGGGCTTTTCCCTTTATCAAAAGAAAACAGGGGGCGTTGCCATGAAAGAGTACACCAAAGAATTGATGGAGTTTGTTCTGTCTCTGCGCTATGAGGACCTTCCGCCTGAGGCCGTGGAACTGGCCAAACGCCACTTCCTGGACTGCGTGGGTTCCGCCCTGGCGGAGGCCGCCCATCCCAGAAGCGGGATCCTGCGCCGCTATTTTGACGCCATCGGCGCCCAGGGAGACTGCCGGATCCTGGGCTATGGGCGCCGGGTGAGCGTGGAAAACGCAGCCTTTGCTAACGGGATTCTGGCCCATACCATCTGCTTTGACGATTCCGGTCCCTCCCATCCTTCGGTGACGGTGGTGCCGGGCCTGCTGGCCCTGGGAGAAAAATACGGTTTTTCCGGCAAGGAGATCCTGGCGGCTCAGGTCATGGGCTACGAGGTCTTTCAGCGGCTCAACGCCGTGACGGAGGAGGCCTGGGAGATGCGTAAGCGGGGCTGGCATCCCACGGGCTTTTTCGGCGCGGTGGCCGGAGCTGCTCAGACGTCCAAACTGCTGGGCCTGGACGTGGAGACGGCCCAGCGGGCCCTGGGCATCGCGGCCACCCTTGGCGGGGGCCTGAGCCAGAACATCGGCAATATGGGCATGGGGCTCCATGCGGGCAATGCCAGCCGCAACGGCGTCACCGCCGCTCTTTTGAGCCGGGAGGGCTTTACCGCCGATCCCCAGCCCCTGGAGGGAAGGTTTGGATTGATGGACGCGCTGTGCGGCCCCGGGACCTATGATATTTCCAAGCTGACGGAGAATCTGGGACAGCCGCTGCGGCTGCTGGATCCGGGCATCACCATCAAGCCCTATCCCAACTGCTGGGCACACCACAAGGTGCTCCAGGCGGTGCTGGAGCTGAAGAAAGAGCATGACATCCGCCCTGAGGATGTGGCCCATGTCTATGTGGATCTGCAGATGGACAAGCCCACCTACCGCTACCGCATTCCCAAGACGGATCTGGAGGCCCGTTACAGCCTCTCCTACGGCATTGCGGCGGCCCTTCTGGACGGAGAACTGACCCTGGAGCAGTATACGGACCAGCGGGTGCACAGCGCCGACTGTGCCGACATGATGGAGCGGATCGTGGATGTGCCGGCGGAGGGAGACGCCCAGCAGAACGTGGTGATCGAGCTGCGGGACGGTTCCCGGCTGGAAAAGCGGATTCGCTATTCCAAGGGACATCCCCTCCACGACCCTCTGACGCTGGAGGAAGTGTGCGGGAAGTACCGCACCTGCGCGGGACGCATGCTGCCGCCGGAGCAGGTGGAATCCTCCATGGAGGCGATTTTGCATTTGGAGGAGGCCCAAGATCTGCGCAAAGTCATGGACCTGCTGGTAGCCGCTCCGTGACGGATACGATTCTTTGGCTGTGCATCACCGTGGTCATCGGTGTGGCGGGCAGCGTGCTGCTCTACCGCCTGGGACTGCCCGCCGGGGCTATGGTGGGTGCCATTGTGTTTGTGGGCGCCTTCCAGATCCTGACGGGACAGGGGTGGTTTCCCAAGGTGGTGAAAACCGGCGTTCAGGCCCTGGTGGGCGGATTCATCGGCCAGCGGATCGGCCGGGAGGATGTGCGGGAGCTGCGTACGGTCTTGCGGCCCGCTCTGCTGCTCTTCGGCGGTATCGTGCTGATGAGTGTGGGCACCGGACTTTTCATCTGCCGGGTCGCCCCGGTAGATACCGCTACGGCCATCCTCTCCTCCATGCCGGGAGGGATGACGGATGTGGCGCTGATGGCGCCGGACGTAGGCGCGGACCCTGCTCAATCCACGGCACTGCAGCTGGTGCGCTATCTGATCGCCATTTTGATTCTGCCTCAGGTGAATGTGCAGCTGTGCCGGCGGTATGCGCCGGAGTCCATTGGCTGTCCGCCGGAGAAGCGGGTATCCGCCCGGACCCGGAGGAATCTCTGCGTGACGCTGACCATTGCCGCAGTGTCCGGTGTCCTGGGAAAGCTCAGCCATTTTCCGGCGGGTGCCATGGTATTTCCCATGTTTGCCGTAGCGGCATTCAATGTGCGCACGGGAAACGCCTGGCTGCCCAAGCGCCTGAAATTGACTGCCCAGTGCCTGGCCGGTATCAATATCGGAGTGACCATCACCCTGGCAGAGCTGATGACTTTCCGGGAGCTTTTGCTGCCGGCGGCGGCCGTGGCGGTGAACTGCGTCATGGTGAATTATCTGCTGGGATTTCTGATCCACAAGACCTGCGGGCTGGATCTGCCCACCAGTCTGTTTGCCTCCGTGCCGGCGGGCATGTCCGATATGGCTCTGGTGTCTTTGGAGCAGGGGGGCGATGCGCCTAAGGTTGCGGTGCTGCAGCTGGTGCGCTACCTGTGCGTCATGGCGTTTATGCCCAGCCTCATTAAAATTTTGACTTCCTGACAGATGAACGCACCGCCCCGGTTCTGCAGAACCGGGGCGGTGCGGAATTTATTGTCGGGTCAAACTCCGAATTTTTCCAGCATCAGATTGCGCAGGTACCCGGCGGCGTGGGAGAGCGGATACTTGTCCAGCGTGGCAATGCCGATGATCCACTTTGCATCCAGCTCAGGGGCCAGGTGGTAGTGGGGGATATGGTTTTCCCGCTCAAAGGTGCAGCTCTCGGGAACCAGGGCGTAAGCCAGGCCGTTATAGGCAAGCAGGCCAGCCGTGACACTGTTGAGGGTCTGAAAGACGATTTTGACATCCAGAGAGAGACTTTTGAAGATCCGGTCGGATACCAACCGGCTTTTTTGGTTGGGAAAGCCCAGAATAAACTGCTTTTTGGAGAAGTCCTCCAGCCGTACTGTGGGGATCCCCCCCAGCTGATAGCTGTGGTCCCGGGCAAAGGAGTCCTCTTTTGGCGCCACCAGCACCAGCCGCTCTGTCATCAGCGGCTCAAAGGAGATACCGGAGGTGGTATGCGACTGCCCCACAACAGCGAAGTCCAGACGCTGATCCATCAGGCCGATGGAGATGTCGGCGGTGCTGAGTTCGTAGAGCTGTACGGAAATGCCCGGGTAGCAGCGGTGAAACTCCGGCAGGACCACAGGGAGGACCCGCTGGGCGCGGTTGGCTCCCATTCCGATGCTGACCGAGCCCTGATAGACGCCGTCTTCCGCCAAGTCGAAGGAGAGGTCTTCCTCCACGTTTAAGATCTTCCGGGCGTAGCGCAGACAGATATCACCGGTGTATGTAGGCACCACTCCGTCCGGTGCGGCTATGAACAACGGTGCCCCCAATTCCTCTTCCAGCCGCTTGATATTCCGCGTGACGGAGGACCGGCTGACGCCCAGACGTTCCGCTGCTTTTTGCGCGGAGCCGCAGGCGGCATAAGTGACAGCATAGCGAAGCAAAGATGTATTCATGAAAAGACCTCCGGCATAGACGCAATGCACTCCCGCATGACCCGGATCAATTCCATACTGGCTTTGGGCAACAGCGTATTTCTGGGGTATGCCACCATCAATGTCCACCCGGCGTTCCACTCTGCGGGGAACCGAAAGTAGGCCACCGGATAGCTTCCGGCAAAAAATCGAGCAAAGCTTTTGGGGATGAAGGTCGCTCCCAACCCCCGGGCCGTGAGACCCAGAGCCGTCATAAAGTTGGAAGTGGTGAATTGGATCTTTGGCTTGATGCCGGCGGTGAGGCAGATACTGTCGGCGATCTGGCGGATCCGCTGACTGGATGAGAGCATGACCAGTTTCTGCTTGGCCAGCACTCTGGGCGTAATCAGGGGAATTTCGCCCTCGGCGGCAGCATGGTCCTTACTGAAGACCGGAACCGCCAAATAGAAATCCTCCCGGTACAGCGTATCATAGCCCAAGCGGTAGTCGGTGACCGGGCTGTGGAGAACAGCCAAATCGATCTGACCGTTGAGAATCATCTGTTCCAACTGGGCAGAGGTGTTTTCCACCACAGACAGCTTCATCTCTGGAAACCGCTTGTGATACTGGGACAAAAACGAAGGAAGGAGGATCCCGCCCTGGAACGGGGTAATGCCCAGGCTCATTTGCCCCCGCATCCTGGCAGAGGTCTCACTGACTTCCTGCTGCAGCTGTTGGTAGAGGTCCGCCATTTGGCTGGCGGCATGCAGGTAGATCCGCCCGGCTTCTGTCAGGCGCAGCCCGCCCTGCCCCCGCAAAAACAGCTCTGCGCCCCATTCGGCTTCGATCCGATGGAGAGCCTGCGTCAAAGATGGCTGAGAAATGAAAAGTTTTTCTGCTGCTTTTGTGATGCTGCTGCATTGGGCAATCGTGGAGATGTAGAGAATTTCTTTGTCAGTCACAGATGATCCCCACCTTCAAGATTAGTAAAAATTCATATAAATTTAATTATTATTATAGCATTTCGGCCAAGACTTCGCAAGGAATTGTTTTTGCTTTGTGCAAAAAAGCTATGGGAGGGGCGAAATATAAGTATTTGAATCGGATTAGGAGAACTCCTATAATGAAGCTGTCAAAAGAAAAGTAATCAGTTACAACGGCGTAGCTACAGTGCCCGGAGACTCGGCGTTCCCCCAAGTGATCCATCTGTAATGCGCCCTATTTTTTTACCAAATTTCTGGGAAAAACCGCAGTTAATACAATTTGTGAGGAGAATATGTATGGTTTACGATTTTGATGAGATCATTGACCGCCACAACACAGCGTCCTCCAAATGGGACAATGTTGGACCGCGGGTGGGCAATCCGGATGCACTGCCCATGTGGGTGGCTGACACGGATTTTCGCTGTCCCCAGCCGGTGGTGGATGCGGTGATGAAGCGGGCCGCCCATCCTATTTATGGCTACCCCTTCGTAACGAATGATTTCAAGACCGCCACGGTGGATTGGGTGGAGAAGCGCCACGGCTGGAAAATGGACCCGGAGTGGCTGGTATTTGCCACGGGAATTGTGCCGGTGTTCAACACCATGATCCAGGCGCTGTCCCAGGAGGGAGACCATATCATCATCTCCCGGCCGGTCTACCATCCTTTTGGATTTGCCATTGATGATAACCACCGCGTGATCAGCGACAACAGTTTGATCTATGAGAACGGCCGCTACACCATCGATTTTGAGGATCTGCAGCGCCGGGCGGAGGATCCCAAGGCAAAGCTGATGATCGTCTCCAACCCTCACAATCCTGTGGGGCGTGCCTGGACAGAGGAAGAGCTGACGAAAATGTCCAAGATCTGTGCAGACAACGGCGTGGTCGTGATCTGTGACGAGATCCATTCCGACCTGATGCTTTACGGCCACAAGCACATCCCCATGGGTATGCTGGGAGACGAAAAAATGCGCAACAACGTCATTACCTGCTATGCCCCCTCCAAGACCTTCAATTGTGCGGGCCTGCGGGGTTCTGCCGTGGTGGTGCCCAATCCGGAGTTGAGGAAGCTGCTCAATGAGCGCTTCAAGATGAACCGGAGCATCCAGCAGAACATCTTTGCGGTGCCGGCCCTGGTGGCGGCGTATACCCAGTGCGAGGACTATCTGGAGCAGCTCCTGGTCTATCTGGAAAAGAATGTGGATTTCCTGCGGACGTACCTGAAGGAGAAGATGCCCAAGATCAAGCTGGTGGAGCCGGAAGCCACCTATCTCATGTGGCTGGACTGCACGGAGCTGGGTATCAGCGGCGATGAGCTGGCAAACTTTGTGATCCAGGATTGCAAGGTGGCCGTCAGCCGGGGTGATGGCTTCGGACAGGAGGGTAAGAACTTCATTCGCTTGAATATCGGCTGCCCCACCGCTGTGCTCAAGCAGGGGCTCGATCAGATCTACCAGCAGTATCAAAAGCGTTTCGCTTAAAACAGCTGAAAGAGAGAGGAGGAGAGTCCCTTGCCAGTGGTTTCTGCGGGAGAAAAGTTCCCGGATCTGCAGTTTGAGACCTATGAGGGAAAGACCCTGCGGGTCTCCGAAGTGGTTACCCAGAAGAAACATACGCTGTTTTGGGTCATGCGGTTTATCGGATGCCGGTTTTGCCAGTATGATATCGATGCGTTGGCAAAGGTGTACGGCAGCTTCGAGGCCAAGAACGCGCAGGTATTTGCCGTACTGCAAAGCAGCCGGGATTCCATTACGGGCTTGAAGGGGGAGATGAAAGTTCCGTTCCAAGTCATCTGTGATACATCCCATGCGTTTTACAAGGCACTAGATGTCCGGGCTGCTGCCAGTAAGGAAGCCCGGACCCCCACGGCACCGGAAGACCTGCAGCGTTTTCGGGAGAAACAGGCGGCGGTGGAGGCGTGCCACTACCAGCGCCAGACCGGAGAGGGAGAAGCTCAGCAGCTTCCGGCCTTGTTTATCGTAAATTCTGACGGTATAATTGAGTATGCGCACTATGCGGTCCACAGCATCGATATCCCCAGCCTGGATGAGATGCTGCAAATGCTGGATTCGTAAGTTGACAGCGCATAAACAACCGGGAAAAAGGGAGACGTTCTCTTTTTTGATATTTAGAAAAACGGAGGGTAAAACATGAACATGAAAAAGATGAAGAAGTTTTTGGCTCTGATTCTGTCTCTGGCTATGATGGCTTCCCTGGCTGCCTGCGGAGGCCAGACGGAACAGTCGGGAGACAGCGGAAACAGTGCAGACGAGACCAGCGGTGAACTGGACTTCCCCAACAAGGACATCACCATCATCGTCCCCTTTGACGCCGGCGGCGGCAACGACATCGTCGGCCGTGTCATCGCCAAGGTGGCCATGGAGAACGGCTACTTCAACGGCGTGAACTTCATCGTTGAGAACCAGCCCGGCGGCGGCGGTGCCATCGGCCAGGGCTATGTGGCCAACACCGCGGAGCCCGACGGCTACACCCTGCTGGCCTACACGGCCTCCGTCATCACCAACTGCATGCTGAAGGACGTTCCCTTCACTGTGGACGATCTGAAGATCATCGTCTGCATGAACGCCGACCCGGCCGTCATGATCGCCCGTCCCGACGCTCCCTTTGACGACGTGGACGGCCTGCTGGAGTACGCCAAGAGCAACTCCCTGATCATCAACGACTCCGGCTTCGGCACCTCCAGCCACCTGCGCACCCTGGACTGGACCACCAAGCTGGAGGAGCAGACCGGCCAGACCATCGAGTATCAGGCCATCCACTCTGACTCCGGCAACATGCAGATCACCGAGCTGATGGGCGGCCACGCCGACGTCACCTGCCTGACCGCCGGCGAGTGCGCGGACGCCATCCTGTCCGGCAACGTCAAGGCCATCGGCATCATGACCGACGAGCGGTTTGAGGGCCTGCCCGACGTTCCCACCTTCGCCGAGCAGGGCTATGAGGGCTTCATCGACGGCGCCGACCGTGCCATCGCCTGCTCCTCCGACGTGCCCGAGGACATCTACAACTACCTGGTGGAGGAGTTCACCAGACTGTGCTCCAGCCAGGAGTTCATCGACGCCATGAACGCCTCCAACCTGACTCCCGCCTGCAAGTCCGCTGACGAGTATCAGGAGTTCATCGACGGCAAGGTGGAGCTCATCACCCAGTTCGAGGACGTTCTGCTGGCCGGCGAATGATCCACTGTTCGGAGGGCCGACCCGCTCCTCCCTGTGTTTTGTGAGGTGAGACCATGTCAAATGAAAAAATGAACAAGAATAAGATCATCGCGCTGTGCGCGCCGGTGGCGTTCCTGCTCTTCGGCATCTGGATCCGGATCGACACCATGTCCATGACCGCCCGGGACGCACAGTTCCCCAACCTGGTGGCGTACGCAACCATCCTCTTCGCCATCGTCGACTTCGTATCCGTGCTGAGAAAGAAGGAGCAGAAATCCGTCTTCGGCGACGCCAACCTGCTGAAGGTGCTGGAATGTCTGATCGCCATGTGCATCTATGTGTTCCTGCTGAAGAAGATCGGGTTCATCCTGGACACCCTGCTTCTCACGTCCTACACCATGTTCGCGCTGGGCTACCGGAACTGGAAGCTCCTTCCCGTGGCCTCCGTCGTGATCACCGCCGCGGTATTCGGCGTCTTTTACGGACTGCTGAATGTGCCGCTGCCCACGCTGTTTCTGTAAGGGGGTGCTGATATGGAAGGTATACTGCTCGGTTTTCAGCAGCTGTTTCTTGACCCCGTGGTCCTGCTCGTCCTGTTTCTGGGCGTGCTGTTGGGCCTGACTGTCGGCGCCCTGCCCGGCCTGAACGACAGCATCACCATCGCGGTCCTGATCCCCGTCACCTTCGGCATGGAACCCAAGATCGCGTTCGCCCTCCTATGCGGCATCTATGTGGCCTCCGCCTGCGGCGGCTCCATCCCTGCTGTGCTGCTGGAGGTCCCCGGCACCGCGTCGGCCGTGGTCACGGCCTACGACGGCTACCAGCTGAGATTGAAAGGCCACGGTCTGGAGGCGCTGAGCGTCTGCATGACCAGCTCCACCTTCGGCGGCCTCTCCAGCGCTCTGGTCCTGATGTTCCTGTCCCCGCTGCTGGCCTCCGTGGCCCTGAAGTTCGGCCCGCCGGAGTACTTCATGCTCTGCATGCTGGGCATCGCCACCGTCATTGGCATGGCGGGCAAGGACTGCTGGAAGCACTTCCTGTCCATGACCTTCGGCCTGTGGCTCAGCTGCATCGGCATCAGCGCCTCCACCGGCATGACCCGGTTCACCTTCGGCACCCTGAGCCTGATGGATGGCCTGCCCCTGGTGCCCCGCATGATCGGCCTGTTCGGCATCCTCTCCGTTCTGAAGATCGCTGAGACTGTCAACAGAAAGCAGGATGGCTGGACCCGCGAGTCCGTCGAGGAGGCGGAGGGCAAGGTCAACGTCGGCGGCGAGGACCGCGTGGCGTTCCCCCGCAAGCGCGTCAAGCAGCTGCTGCCGGTCTGGATCCGCGCGTCCATCATCGGCAACTTCCTGGGCTGCATGCCCGGCGCCGGCATGACCATGGCCATCTTCACCGCCTATGACGTGGAGAAGCGCCTGCATCCGGAGAAGCCCTTCGGCACCGGCATCTGGGAGGGCATCGCCGCTCCCGAGGCCGCCAACAACGCCGTCGTGGCCAGCTCCATGGTGCCCCTGCTGAGCTTGGGCATCCCCGGCAACTCCACCGCGGCCCTGTTCATCGGTGCTCTGACCATCCACGGCCTGGTGGCCGGTCCCACTCTGTTCACCGACAGACCGGACATGGCCTATCTCATCATCGTCTGCTTCTTTATCGGCAACGTGATGATGCTGCCGATGGCGCTGGCCTACTGCAAGTATCTGGCGGCTCCGATCCTGAAGCTGAATCCGAAGATCCTCTCCGCCGGTATCCTGGCCCTGTGCGTGACGGGTGCTTTCGCCTATAAAAACAACCCGTTCCACATCGGCGTGGCCATCTTCTTCGGCGTGATCGGCTACATCTTCTACAAGTTCAGCATCCCCACCGCCCCGTTCATCCTGGCCAGCATCCTGGGCAGCATGATGGAGTCCAACTTCATCAACAGCCTGGTGTACACCGGCACCGTCTCGATCTTCGTGCAGCGGCCCATCAGCCTGGCGCTGCTGATCGTGTCCGTGCTGTTCATCGTGTGGCCCTGGCTTGGACCGGCACTGAAGAAAGTCACAAAGAGAGACAAAACAGCCGCCTGATCTCAGCTGCACCCCTGTCGGCTTTCCCCAAACTTTACAGGGAGGGGAAAGCCGACTTTTTTACAAAAGTTCCCCAAAAACCCGCGAATTTTTAGGAGGTAATCACCGTGATCGAACTGATCCGCCGCCCGGTCTGCCTGGGACCGGAGGGGCTGACCCCCGCGGCTCCGGAGGCGCTGGAGGCCGGACGGAAAAAGACCATTGCCTACGGCATCATGGCCGCCCACGACACCAGCACCGATCCGGGGCAGATGAAGCTGAAATTCGACTCCCTCATCTCCCATGACATCACCTACGTCGGCATCATCCAGACCGCCCGCGCCAGCGGCCTGAAGGAATTCCCCCTGCCGTATATCCTGACCAACTGCCACAACAGCCTCTGCGCCGTGGGCGGTACCATCAACCGGGACGATCACCTCTTCGGCATGTCTGCCTGTGAAAAATACGGCGGCATCTTCGTGCCGGAGAATCAGTCCGTCATCCACTCCTACGCCCGGGAGATGCTCAGCGGCTGCGGGCGGATGGTGCTGGGTTCCGATTCCCATACCCGTTACGGCGCGCTGTGCACGCTGGGCGTGGGCGAAGGCGGCGGCGAGCTGGTCAAGCAGCTCCTCAGCCGGACCTATGACATTGCCCCGCCCCAAGTGATCGCCGTCTGGCTGAAGGGAGCTCCCCGCCACGGTGTCGGCCCCCAGGATGTGGCCCTGGCCCTGGTGGGGGCAGTCTTTGCCAACGGGTTCGTCAAAAACAAGGTGCTGGAGTTCATCGGACCGGGCGTGGAAAAGCTCTCTGTGGATTTCCGCAATGGCGTGGATGTCATGACCACGGAGACCACCTGCCTGACTTCCGTGTGGCAGACGGATGAGTTGGTGGAGGAGTATTTCCGCATCCATGGCCGCCCCCAGGAGTACCGCAAGCTGGAGCCCCAGCAGGGCGCCTGCTACGACGGCGCCGTGGTGGTGGATCTTTCCGCCGTGGAGCCCATGATCGCCTTCCCCTTCCATCCCAGCAATGTCTGGAGCATCCGGGAGTTCCTGGAGCATCCGGAGGACATTTTGGAGGAAGTGGAGCAGAAGGCACAGAAGCAGATCGCAAACCCCAACCTGCGCCTGGACCTCAAGAGCAAGCTGCACAATGGGCGCTTCCGGGTGGAGCAGGCGGATATCGCCGGCTGTTCCGGCGGCAGCTTTGAAAACCTGGTCAGCGCTGCCCGGATCATGGACGGCAAGTCTATCCCCAATGAATTTTTCTCCATGAGCATCTATCCTGCCAGCGGGCCGGTGCTGATGGAACTCCTCAAGACCGGTTATATCCAGAAGCTGGTCTCCGCAGGTGCCATTTTGAAGTCCGCTTTCTGCGGCCCCTGCTTCGGTGCGGGCGATGTCCCGGCCAACGGGACCATCGCCATCCGGCACACCACCCGGAACTTCCCCAACCGGGAGGGCTCCAAGCCCAAGGAAAACCAGATGGCCTCCGTGGCGCTGATGGACGCCCGTTCCATCGCCGCAACAGCCATCAACGGCGGCTATCTGACTCCCGCCACGGAAGTGGATTACGACGATGTCATGCCGGCCTACCACTTTGACGGAGAGCTCTACCGCAAGACGGTGTATAACGGTTTCGGCAAGCCCCGCCCCGAGGTGGAGCTGCGGCTGGGCCCCAACATCACCGATTGGCCCACCATGATCCCTCTGCAAAAGCACGCTTTGCTGGAAGTGGCCTCTGTGATCCCTGATCCCGTTACCACAACCGACGAGCTGATTCCCTCCGGCGATACCTCTTCCTACCGCTCGAATCCCATCCGGATGTCGGATTTCACCCTTTCCCGCCGGGATCCGGCCTATGTGGGCCGGGCCAAAGCGGTGCAGCAGCAGGAGAACCTCCGTCAGGCCGGCAAGCCTGATGAGGCGCTGCGTGAGGTCTTCCGGACGGTGTGCGAAAAGACCGGGTACAGCCAGGATCCCGACCAGCTGATGCGGGAGACCGGCATGGGCAGCGTGGTGTGCTCCAACCGGCCCGGCGACGGTTCCGCCCGGGAACAGGCGGCGTCCTGCCAGCGGGTACTGGGTGGCCTGGCCAATATCTGTGTGGAGTATGCCACCAAGCGCTATCGCTCCAATCTGGTGAACTGGGGCATGATCCCCTTCACCTGGGACAACGACCTTACGGAGCGCCTGCACTGCGGCGACCGGATCTTCCTGCCGGAGATCGCTGCAAAAGTGGAGAGGTGCGACCCGGAGGTAAACGGATGGCTGATCCCCGCCGACGGCAGTGCTCCGGAGCAGATCGCTCTTTCTTTGCAGGGGCTTACTGCTGAGGAGGCGCAGATCATTCTGGCCGGCTGCCTGATTAACTACTATAATTCGGAGAAAGACTGAGGGGGCGGAAAAGATGAAGGTTGTAAAAACGGCCACCGCCGGGACGGTAGAGTCCAGTGACGTGCTGGTGACCATTGCCCCGCAGGGGGAAGGCATCCAGATCGATCTCAACAGTACGGTGGAAAAACAGTTCGGAAAGGCCATCCGTGACGCTGTGACCCAGACGCTGGCGGAGCTGGATATCCAGAATGCGGCGGTGACGCTGGTGGACAAGGGTGCCCTGGACTGTGTGATCCGGGCCCGGGTGAAAGCCTGTGCCTACCGGGCCTGTGAATGCGAGAGCTATCAGTGGGGAGGTGGCGCACGATGAAGCAGCTGCGCAGAACCATGCTCTTTGTGCCCGGAAACAATCCGGGCATGATCAAGGACGCCGGCATCTACGGTCAGGACAGCATCATGTTCGACCTGGAGGATTCTGTCTCCCTGACGGAAAAGGACGCCGCCCGCTTCCTGGTTTACCAGGCGCTTTGCAGCATGGACTACCGGGGCAAGGAACTGGTGGTGCGGGTCAATGATCCTGCCACCAAGTGCGGCGTGGATGACCTGGAGGCCATCGTTCGGACCCAAAAGGCGGTCATCCGCCTGCCCAAGACGGAGTCTGCGGAGGATGTGCTCTACTGCCAGGAGATCATCGCCCGCATTGAGCGGGAGAACGGTATCGCGGAGGGTTCCACCCGGATGATGGCAGCCATTGAGAGTGCCGCGGGTGTCCTCAACGCCAAGGAGATCGCCTTCTCCACCCCCCGGCTGATCGGCATCGCCCTGGGTGCGGAGGACTATGTGACGGACCTCAAGACCAAGCGTTCTCCCGGCGGGATCGAGCTGCTGTTCGGCCGCAGCATGATCCTGCTGGCGGCCAGAGCCGCCGGAATCGACGCCATCGACACGGTGTACAGCGACGTCAACAATGAAGAGGGCTTCCGGGCGGAGGTGGAGCTCATCCACCAGCTGGGCTTTGACGGCAAGTCCATCATCAATCCCCGGCAGATCAAGACGGTCCATCAGGTGTACACGCCTACCCAGAAGGACATCGACAAGGCACTGGCTGTCATGGAGGCCATTGAGGAAGCACATCGCAAGGGCTCCGGCGTCATCTCTCTCAACGGAAAGATGGTGGACCGTCCCATCGTCCTGCGGGCGCAGCGGACATTGGATCTGGCCAAAGCCGCGGGCATACGGTTTGAGGAGGTAGCGCAGCATGAGTGATCTTCTGAATCAGATCCCTTACCGGGAGGAATTGCAGGACCTGCAGGATGAATTCCAGGACGCCCAGATGGATAAGAGCTATACCACCATCCAGGAGCGCAAGAATTCCTGCAATAAGATCGTGCCCTCTTTGGAGGAGGCGATCCGCCGTTCCGGATTGAAGGACGGCATGACCATCTCCTTCCACCACCATTTCCGCAATGGTGACTATATCGTCAACATGGTCATGGACAAGCTGGCGGAGATGGGCTTCCACGATCTGGTGCTGGCGGCCTCCTCACTTTCGGACTGCCACGCGCCCCTGATCCGCCATATTCAAAACGGCGTCATCCGCCGCATTGAGACCTCCGGCCTGCGGGGCAAGCTGGCAGACGCCATCTCCGGCGGATTGATGGATGTGCCGGTGGTGTTCCGCAGCCACGGCGGACGTGCCTGCGCCATTGAGACGGGAAAGCTGAAGATCGACGTGGCCTTCCTGGGCGCGCCCTCCTGCGACCCCTGCGGCAATGCCAACGGCTACAGCCGGGACATGGAGACCGGCGTCATGTGCGGCTCCATGGGCTACGCCAAGTGCGACGCCCAGTATGCCGACAAGACCATCATCCTGACCAATCACATTGTGCCCTATCCCAACGCGCCCTTCGGCATCCCCTCCACGGACGTGGACTATGTGGTGGAAGTGGAGAATATCGGCGATCCCGCGGGCATCATGTCCGGCGCCACCCGCTTCACCAAGAACCCCAAGGAACTGGCCATCGCTGAGACGGCGGCGGCAGTGATTGCCGCCAGCGGTGTCTTCAAGGACGGCTTTTCCATTCAGATGGGTTCCGGCGGCGCCTCTTTGGCGGTGGCGCGGTTCCTGCGGGAGCGGATGCTGGAGAAGAAGATCACCGCCAGCTTCGCTCTGGGCGGCATCACCGGCTCTATTGTGGACCTCCATGAGGAGGGCCTCATCAAGAAGATCCTGGATGTGCAGTCCTTCGATCTCCGGGCGGCGGAGTCGTTGAAGAACAACCGCTTCCATCAGCAGATCTCCGCCTCCTATTACGCCAGCCCCGCCGACCCCGGCTGCGCGGTGAACCTGCTGGATGCGGTGGTGCTCTCTGCCCTGGAGGTGGATACCGGGTTTAACGTCAACGTTCTGACGGGCTCCGACGGCGTGATCCGGGGAGCCATCGGCGGCCACCCCGACACAGCCTGGGGCGCGTCCCTGGCCGTGATCGTCTGCCCGCTGGTGCGTGGCCGGATCCCCTGCGTGGTTCCCAAGGTCAACACCCGGGTAACGCCCGGCAAGACCGTGGATGTACTGGTCACGGACTACGGCGTGGCGGTGAATCCCCGCAGATGGAAGCTGCGTCAGCGGCTCCAGGACGCCGGGATCCCCCTGCGGTCCATCGAGGAGCTGCAGCAGCTGGCTCAGAAGATCGTGGGCGTGCCTGAGCCCATCCGCTACACAGACAAGGTGGTGGGCGTCGTGACCTATCGGGATGGATCGGTCATGGATCTCATTCGTCAGGTAGCAGATTAAGGAGTGAATGGGGAATGGAGCTGGAATTCGGAAAACTCTCCGGCCGGCAGTTTCAGCAGGTCAGCCGTTTTTTGCGGCAGCAGGGGCTGGAGCTGCCGGTGGTCCTGCCGGACTATACTGTGGTCCTTCGGGAGGATGGGGAGATCGTGGCCACCGGCTCCCTGAAAGGTGCTGTTTTGCAGCACATAGCGGTTTCCAAGGCGTTCCAGGGGGAGGGGCTGTGCAACACCGTGGTCAGCCATCTGGTGAACCATGCGGCTGCTCAGGGACTCAGCCACCTGATGCTCTGCACGAAACCTGAAAATCTGAATCTGTTCTGCGCCGCCGGATTTTATCCGGTGGCGCAGACGGAACAGATGCTGCTGATGGAAAACAAACGGGACGGCGCGGCCCGGTTTGTTGCCGGGCTTCCCAAGGCAGCAGCTGCGCCGGTAGGCGCCATCGTGGCAAACTGCAACCCCTTTACCAGGGGACACCGGTATCTGGCGGAACAGGCTGCCAAGGCCTGCGGCTTTGTGTATTTCTTTGTCCTCTCGGAGGACTGCAGCCGCTTTTCCGCCCGGGACCGGATGACCATGGCCACCCGCAGCCTGGCAGACCTGTCCAACGTTGCGGTATGCCCCACGGGCAGCTATATGATATCCAATGCCACGTTTCCCACCTATTTTCTGAAAGATCAGTCCCTGGCATCTCAGTGCAGTATGGAGCTGGATCTCACGGTGTTTGCCCGCTGCTTTGCCCCGCCTCTGGGCATCACCCGGCGCTTTGTGGGCCAGGAGCCCTTCTGCGGCCTGACGGCTTCCTACAATCAGGCCATGCAGGCGCTGCTTCCCAAGTACGGAATTGAAGTGGTGGAGATCCCCAGGCTGGAATTGGACGCCCGGGCTGTCAGCGCCAGTCGGGTCCGGGAACTTCTGGACCAGGGGGACTGGGAGGCGCTTACCCCTATGGTGACTGAAGAAACCGCCCGGTTTCTGCGGGAGGAATGGGATCATGGACTTGCTTGAGCATATCACGGGCCCCAGCGTCTCGTTGGAGGAAATGCTGGCAGAACGGGAATGGCGGGCAGAGGAGGAGGCGCGGCAGCTGAACGGCTGCGAGACGCTGATCGTACTGACCACCAATGTGGCCGGTCCTGTCAAGAGCTTTCCGCTTTTGCGGCGGGGGTTTGAAGAGGCCCAACACCTGCTGGAGACCCGTCTTCGTGAGGAAGGCATTTCCTGGTGCCGCCGGGGGACCCATTTCCATCGGGGGGGTCCCACGGCGTTCTACGCTGCACAGGCGCAGGCGCCGGCGGTGAAACGAGTGGCCTGCGGTGTGGAGGAGACTCCGTACCTGGGTCGCCTGCTGGATATCGATGTGCTGACGGCAGAGGGAGTCAAGTGGGAGCGGAGCCAGGTGGGATATCCCCCCAGGCAATGCCTCCTGTGTGATCGCCCCGCCTTCGAGTGCGGCCGGAGCCGACGGCACAGCGTGGAAGAACTGCAGCGGGAGGCAGTGCGCCGTTTGGGGGAGTATATGCTCTCCCGCTATGCCCGGCAGGTGGAGCAGGCGGCGCTCCGGGCCATGCTCTACGAGGTATCCGTGACACCCAAGCCGGGGCTGGTGGACCGCAGGGACTGCGGCGCCCACCAGGACATGGATTTTTTCACCTTTGTGGACAGCGCCGCGGCCATAGCGCCTTATTTTGAAACACTCTGCCACCTGGGATTTCACGATTCCCAGGGGGGAGAGATGTTTTGCCGGAGTATCCGCACGCTGGGCATGGACGCGGAAGCGGCCATGTACCGTGCCACCGGCGGGGTAAATACCCACAAGGGTCTGATTTTTTCCCTGGGACTGTTGGCGGCGGCGGCAGGGCAGTGGTATGCCCGGCACCTGGAGGCATCTGAGACTTGCTTGACGGCGGAGGCTCTGTGTGAGCAGGAGGCAGTACTGGCCCGGGAATTCCTCCCGGGATTGGGCAGGACTGCGGGCACCCACGGGCAGGAGGTCTGCCAGAAGTATCAGGCGGAGGGGATCCGCAAAGAGGCGCTGTCCGGCTTTCGGTCGGTCCTGCGGGCTGCAATGCCCCATCTGCGCAGTTCCGCCGGTTCTCTGGAGCAGCGTGGGATGCGGGCCCTGGTGGAGCTGATGGCCTCTGTGGAAGATACGAATGTCCTCTACCGGGGAGGACCGTCAGCGCTGCAGGAACTTGCCCGGCGAGCTGTCGGAATAGCAGCCGCCTGCCCGGAAAATCTGGAGAGCATCCTGGCGGAGTGGAACCAGGACTTGTGCCGGAAGAGAATCAGTCCGGGAGGGTGTGCGGATTTGCTGGCAGTGGGGTATTTCCTGTATTTCATGGAGACGTTGGAATAGAAAATGCGGATGGGCAGCTGCCGGCAAAGAAGCTGCAGACATGCGGGTTTCAATGCCGGAGAGACCTATCTTCAAAATAATACTGAGACGGGATCAGAGAATTCCGACTGTTGGAGTGTGAGAATCAATATGGACTACAGCAGCGCATTTGTGTGCGCCATGGGCATGGGAACGGTGTTTTTCGGACTGATCTGCCTAATCGGGCTGACAAAGCTGATGAGCGCGGTGTGCGGCAAGGGGCAGGCGTCTGCCGCCGCAGCCCAGGACCAGCAGGCCCCGGCACCGGAACCCATTCGTCCGGAGGCAGTGGCGGCGGTATCCGCGGCCATCGCGGAGGAGCTGGGAACGGACATCACCGGGATTCGCATCCGTTCCATCAAACGGTTGTAACAAGAACATGAGAAGGGATAGGAGAAGGCAATGAAAAAGTACAAAGTGACGGTCAACGGCGTCCCCTATGAGATCGAACTGGAGGAACTGACGGGCTCGGCCCCTGCCAGTGCAGCTGCTGCCACAGCTGCTCCGGCACCCGCCCCTGCCCCGGCTCCGGCACCTGCGCCTGCCGGCGGGGAAACGGTGAAATCGCCCATGCCGGGCACCATTTTGTCGGTGAACATCGCAGCGGGCGACACAGTCAAGCGGGGCCAGGTGCTGATGATCCTGGAGGCCATGAAGATGGAAAACGAGATCATGTGTCCCCGGGACGGCCGGATTGTCTCCGTCAGCACCTCCAAGGGTGCCACGGTGGAATCCGGCACGGTGCTGTGCGTCATCCAGTGACAGACTGGAGGACGGTATGGAAGCAATCCTGAATTTTGTCAACAGTACGGGCTTTTACCAATTCACCCAGGGTGGGAACTGGAAATGCCTGATTATGATCCTGGTTGCCTGTGTACTGCTGTACCTGGGCATCGTGAAGAAGTTTGAACCGCTGCTGCTGGTACCCATCGCTTTCGGCATGCTGCTGACCAACCTGCCCGGGGCGGAGATGTACCACGAGATCCTCTTTGCGGGGGGACATATCCACTGGGACCTCTTCGGCGGCGCGGAGATCACCCAGGCGTTTCTGGACGGCCTGGCATCGGAGGGGGTCTCGGAGGCGGTACTGGCCACCGTTACAGTGGGGCAGACCATCTCCGTGGGGCTCATCGACGTGCTGTACCTGGGCGTGAAGCTGGGTATCTACCCCTGCCTGATTTTCATGGGCGTGGGCGCCATGACGGACTTCGGTCCCCTGATCGCCAATCCCAAGAGCCTGCTGCTGGGGGCTGCCGCCCAGCTGGGCATCTTCATGACCTACGTAGGCTGCCGCCTGCTGGGCTTCACCGGCCAGGAGGCCAGCTCCATCGGCATCATCGGCGGTGCCGACGGCCCCACTGCCATCTTTGTCACCGTCATGCTGGCACCGGCTCTGCTGGGACCCATCGCCGTGTCGGCGTACTCCTACATGGCCCTGGTGCCGGTGATCCAGCCGCCCATCATGAAACTCCTCACCACGGAGGAAGAGCGTAAGATCGTTATGAAGCCTCTGCGGGAGGTCTCCAAGAAGGAGAAGATTATCTTCCCCATCGTGGTGACCATTTTCGTGGCCCTGCTGGTACCCTCCGCGGCGCCGCTGATCGCCTGCCTGATGCTGGGCAACCTCTTCCGGGAGTGCGGCGTCACCGAGCGGCTGAGCAAGACGGTGCAGAATGAACTGGTGAACATCGTCACCATCTTCCTGGGGGTCTCCGTGGGCGCCACCGCCACCGGTACCACCTTCCTGAGTCCCCGGACCCTGGCGATTCTGGCCATGGGCATCGTGGCCTTCGGCTTCGGCACCGCTGGCGGTGTGCTGCTGGCCAAGTTCATGAACCTGTTCCTCAAGGAGAAGATCAACCCCCTCATCGGCTCTGCCGGCGTCTCCGCCGTGCCTATGGCAGCCCGGGTGTCCCAGAAGGTGGGCCAGGAGGCCAACCCCGGCAACTTCCTGCTGATGCATGCCATGGGCCCCAACGTGGCTGGCGTCATCGGCTCCGCCATTGCCGCGGGCGTGCTGATCTCCCTGTTCGGTTAAAGGAGGATGGCTATGGAATTCTTATCCAACAAACCCCTGTATATCACCGATACCATCCTCCGGGACGCCCACCAGTCCCAGGCGGCCACCCGGATGCGGCTGGAGGATATGCTGCCCGCCTGCGAGGTGCTGGACTCCATCGGCTACTGGTCCCTGGAGTGCTGGGGCGGCGCCACCTTCGACGCCTGCATGCGCTTTTTGAAGGAGGACCCCTGGGAGCGTCTGCGGGCATTGCGCAAGGCCCTGCCCCATACGAAGCTGCAGATGCTCTTCCGGGGCCAGAACATCCTGGGCTACAAGCACTATGCCGACGACGTGGTGGACGCCTTCTGTGCCAAATCCATTGAGAACGGCATCGATATCATCCGGATTTTCGATGCCCTCAACGACGTGCGGAATCTGGAGCAGGCCATCAAGTCCACCAAGAAATACGGCGGCACAGTGGAGGCAACGCTCAGCTACACCATCTCTCCCATCCACGATGAGGCCTACTTTGTAAAGCTGGCCAAGGAGTTGGAGGAGATGGGAGCGGACGTCATCTGCATCAAGGACATGGCGAACCTCCTGCTGCCCACGGCAGCGTACTCTCTGGTGAAGCGGCTCAAGGAGACGGTGTCCGTCCCCATCCACCTGCATACCCACAACACCACCGGCACCGGTGACATGGTGTATCTCATGGCGGCCATGGCGGGGGTGGACATCGTGGACACGGCCCTGAGCCCCCTGGCCAACGGCACCTCCCAGCCCGCCACGGAATCCCTGGTGGCCACCCTCCAGGGCACCGTCCGGGACACGGGGCTGGACCTCAACAAGATGAGCAAGGCGGCCGCCCACTTCCGCAAAGTCGCCCAGCATCTCAAGGAGGAGGGGTCCCTGGACCCCAAGGTGCTGAACGTGGACACCAACACCCTGCTCTACCAAGTGCCCGGCGGTATGCTCTCTAACCTCATCTCCCAGCTCAAGCAGGCGGGGAAGGAGGACAAATACTACGACGTACTGGCGGAGATCCCCCGGGTGCGGGCGGACTTCGGATATCCGCCCCTGGTGACCCCCTCCAGCCAGATCGTGGGCACCCAGGCGGTGATGAACGTCATTATGGGAGAGCGGTACAAGACCTTCCCCAAGGAGTCCAAGGCCATGCTGCGGGGTGAGTACGGTAAGCTCCCCGGCACCGTCAACGAGGAGGTCCGGGCCAAGGCGGGGATCACGCCGGAGGAGGTCATTACCTGCCGCCCGGCAGACCTGCTGGAGCCGGAGCTGCCCAAGTACCGGGAGGAGTACAAGGACCTGGCCAAGAGCGACGAGGACGTCCTCTCCCTGGCCCTGTTCCCCCAGGTGGCCCCCAAGTTCCTCCAGTGGCGGGACGGTCCCCATGAGGCGCCGGAGGCGCCCAAACCGGAGCCTTCCAAGCCCGCCGACCCCAATGCCGTGCGGGAGCTGTTTGTGGAATACGAAGTTTGACGCAAAAAGGACGGTATCCATGGATACCGTCCTTTTTGCTGCCCTTTTACCGGAGTCCGGTCCGGAAACAGGCAGAAATATCACCCCTCCAGAGCTGCAATATTCCCCTCCATCAGGGGAAGAGAGGAGAGGGGAAGCTGGAGGGAATCCTCCAGCACCGCTTTCTCCCAGGCAAGATAGTCCGTCTGGTCCAGAGGGGTGCTGTCATCCCAGGCCCCGGATTCCAGAAGCAGATCCTGATACATCCGCCGGCAGCGCAGTTCCGAAGCACTGTTATCGAACCCGTCTGCCGGGAGGGAGGAGGGCGTGGAGAAATAGACGTATCAACCGTTCCCGCTGCCTGCCGACTGGGCGCCCCTGTGGTCCAGCTCCTCTTGGGACAGAGGTTCCGCACAGACCTCCAGACTGCACAGCGGCACATCCCCCGGCTGGAAGAAAAACTTCGCCCCCCGCAGCGTGTCTTCCGCATAGAAATGGTTCTGCCAGCTGTCGGGAAAGGACAGGGTGAAGCCGTACTGCCCGCTGGTGTGCGTATTTGGCTCCAGCTAGGCAAACCAGTCCATAGCCGTGATAGTGCCGTCCAGCACTTCCACCCGCGGTACATCGGTGGCACCGGGAGGGGCGCAGGACTCCAGAGAGGGCCGGGAGAGGAAGAAGAGGAGGTCTTGCGGGGTATCCCTTGAGATGGTGCGGCCATCCGCCCGGACTTCTTCCGCTGCCGGCAGCGTCACTGTGGCATAGCTGCCGCCCACCCAGTCGGCACCGGGGGAGAAGTCCACCAGGTCCAGAGTCAGCTGGCTGTAATCCGTGCCCTCCGGCTGCTCCGACAAGTCCAAGACAGCATAGATCACGCCGCCACGCGCGGCGGTGTCAGTCTGGGGGATGCTTTGGCTGGCTGCCAGCCCGATTACGAGAAAGGCGAAGACTCCGCAGTCAATGGTGCGTGCCCCGAAAGAATGTACTCATCAGGGCTCCCCCTCTCCGGTTTCCCTTCGGGCAGTCGGCAAAATGCAGACCTGGACGGCCCATATTCTATATTGGCGGGACAGACAGGTCAACGGTCCGCTTTGCATTTGTAATAATTTGAGATGCCGGATTTTTCGGCGAGCGGACATAAACAGTTCACTCAGGGGAAACCTAGTTTTGGTGATGAATATGAAATATGAAGATCCCAATATGGAGGCGTACTGGAACAGCCTTCCCGCCTCAGTACAGGCCATCATTCAAAACAGCGGCATCGAGATCTGTTCCCTGGGCATGCTCCGGAAGTTGGGGGATTACTATCAAAACGGCGATGGACAGAGCAAGTGAAGAAGCCTTTGCTGCCGTTGTTTTTATAAACAAGGGCGGGTTCGTTGTGCTGGATCATAAGTGCCAGGGGTCCCCTATGCAGCAGACGAAGATTATTTTTAGATTTCAGACTTGCAGACCACCAGCCGTTTATATTGAATGCTCCCAGGCAGCATGTGCGATTTGCAACGGAACAGGCCTTTAAAAATGCGGGAATCACGCCCAAGACCGTGTTTGTCACAAAGAATGTCACCACCAGTATTACGACATCTGCCGTTGGTCTGGGGCTTGCGCTTTTCCCTGAACATTATTTGTCATTTTCAAAGCCTCCCCATGGAGCAAATTACTACTATATAGATGAGACATACGACCCGGGCTGGAGGGCGTGTGTTATTTATCGAAAGAGACACTAATGTTGAAAAAGTAAACCCATTCATTGTGGGGAGAAAAAAAGATCTCGGAAAGCATTGGCTGTTCCGAGATCCTATAAAACCATTAACTTAATGCAAGATGCTTAGAAGGGAAAAGCATATATATAGATAAGTCTTACGATTGTCTTATTTGACAATCCCAGGTTGGTTATCTTGTCCGTCCGAACAAATACAAAAACCACTCTCTGATATAGAATAAATAAAAGGGGGAATCTCTTCCCTGGGTCATACTGTCCGCCAGCCGGCTCAGGCCGGTGACCGGGGTATCTCCAAATCTGACGGCGCCCAGCGCCAAAATATGGAGGTAAAAGGTTTATGAAAGAGTATCCGCTGAACGTTCCCACCCCCCGCCACTGCGCCTTCGCCGTCCGCGACCTGCCCACGGTCACCGTGGAGCAGCGGGAGCGGGCGCTGAAAGCCACCCACTACAACGAGTTTGCCTTCCCCTCGGGCCTTCTGACGGTGGATATGCTGTCGGATTCCGGCACCACAGCCATGACCAACCACCAGTGGGCCGCCCTGTTCCTGGGCGACGAGGCCTATGGCCGCAACACCGGCTACTATGTCCTGCTGGACACCTTCCGGGACATCTTCGAGCGGGGCGGCGAGAAGAACTGGAAAAAGTCCATCGACCTGGTCCGCACCGACTGCCGGGACGTGGAGAAGATGATGGACGAGCTGTACCTGTGCGAGTATGAAGGGGGCCTGTTCAACGGCGGCGCCGCCCAGATGGAGCGGCCCAACACCTTCATCATCCAGCAGGGCCGGGCCGCCGAGTCCGTGCTGATGGAGATCGTGCGCAACATTCTCTCCGCCCGGCACCCGGGCAAGGTGTTCACCATCCCCTCCAACGGCCACTTCGACACCACCGAGGGCAACATCAAGCAGATGGGCTCCATCCCCCGGAACCTGTACGACAAGGAACTGCTCTACCAGGTGCCCGAAGGCGGGCAGTATGAGAAGAACCCCTTCAAGGGCAACATGGACATCGAGAAGCTGGAGCAGCTGATCCAGGGTGTGGGCCCGGAGAACGTACCCCTGGTCTTCACCTGTATCACCAACAACCCCATCTGTGGTCAGGCGGTGTCCATGGCCAATCTGCGGGAGATCAACCGGGTGGCCCACAAGTATAACATCCCCCTGGCCTTCGATGCCGCCCGCTGGGCGGAGAACGCCTACTTCATCAAGACCAGCGAAGAGGGCTACGCTGACAAGTCCATCGCCGAGATCGCCACGGAGATGTTCTCCTACTGTGACGCCTTCACCATGTCCGCCAAGAAGGACGGCCACGCCAATATGGGCGGTATGCTGGCCTTCCGGGACCGGGGACTGTTCTGGAAGAACTTCTCCGACTTCAACGCCGATGGCACCGTGAAGACCGACGTGGGCGTGCTGCTGAAGGTCAAGCAGATTTCCTGCTACAGCAACGACTCCTACGGCGGCATGTCCGGCCGGGACATCATGGCCCTGTCCGCGGGCCTGTACGAGAGCTGCGACTTCGGCTACCTCAGCGAGCGAGTGGCCCAGTGCGATTATCTGGCCCAGGGCTTCTACAATGCCGGGGTCAAGGGCGTGGTGCTGCCCGCCGGCGGCCACGCGGTCTACATCAACATGGACGAGTTCTTCGACGGCAAGCGGGGCCACGACACCTTCGCCGGCCAGGGCTTCTCCGTGGAACTGATCCGCCGGTACGGCATCCGGGTCTCGGAGCTGGGCGACTACTCCATGGAGTACGACCTGAAGACTCCGGAGCAGCAGGTGGAGCTGGCCAATGTGGTACGCTTCGCCATCGACCGCAGCCGCCTGACCCAGGAGCACCTGGACTATGTGATTGCCGCGGTAAAGGCCCTGTACGAGGACCGGGAGAGTATTCCCAACATGCGCATCGTCTGGGGCCACAATCTGCCCATGCGCCATTTCCATGCCTTCCTGGAGCCTTATTCAAATGAATAACCTTCCTCTCATTATCTGACATGGAAGTGTTGTACCAATGTGAAGGAAAACAAAATCAAAACCTTTGCAGCAAAGAAGCCTGACCCTTTCGGGGCAGGCTTCTTGCTTTATAACGCTTTACTCATTTTTTGCATATGCTCCTATAGGGGGTATGTGCCAGTCTGTGAAAGAGTTCTTCTATGGGTCGCAGATTTATTGTGCTCTCGGGAAGTCGTTTCCTTTTTTTACTTATTTGTCACGATTCCCGCAGCCAGGCAGCGTAGTCTTCCGGGGTCATCTTTCCCGCTTCGCACTCTGCTTTTTTCTCCCGGGCACGTTCTCCCCACGCGTAGAGTTCCTCCGGCTCCAGCTTTCCCGCCTTCATGCGGGCAAAGCGCTTCTTGTACTCTCTGCGGTAGTCCCGGAATAAGGTATCCCCACTCTTCCTCTTCGTCCATAGTGCAATGGCACCCACTTCCCGGCAGGTGCGGCCTTTCTCATCAAAGGGCCGGCTGCAATATTCGGTGTTGGCGCGGCCCGTCAGGGCAAAGTATCTCCCGCAGTTTTTGCACACCCGCATCTTCACTTCCCGCTTGATGCACTCCCGCAAATGGCAGTCGATGAGGTCATAGACTACCTCCGGCTCCAAAACCTCCGCAAACACTTCATCGTCAATGAGCTCAAAGCTGACCGGCTGTGCCTGAAAGCGAAATGCGTGGTCCCCTGCTGCCTTGTAGTAGGAGACCATTTTCTGCGGGACCGTTTCCTCAGACTCCTGATCCGTGTCCAATACATGTTGGATCAGCTCCAGGATCTGAGCCTGCATCTGCCGAATCTTCTCCGGCAGATGATACAGATACGCCCGGGGCAGCACGTCCTCTGTATAGCTATTGAATAGCTTGGCATGGGTAAGACGGCAATTCATATCCAGCCGAAAGTGCTGGAAATAGATGTGGCGCGAAGCCAAGTCATCCAGCAGCGCAAGCGCGTTCTGGTGATGTTGCTCTTCTTTCGTCGCTGCCAGCTTCCAGAACTCATCATTCAGCTGTTGAATGATGGCCTCTATGGGGTCCAGGTCCATATAGAGCAGCGACATCAAGCTTTCCGGAAAGGGGACCGTCTCCGAAAACTCGATCGCTTCACCGAACATTTGCTCGGTGTAAAGATAGTGCTCCTGCTCATGGGCGATATAGGTTTTGAATGTGTATCTCGTCAAAGCAATGCACCTCAAACTAGACTAATTTACAAACTATTCATTAATTGGTCTTGACGCAAAGAGAGTAGTTTGTTACACTCAAGTTAAGCGACCAATAAATTTATATCTCTAAAATTAAGTCTATATTAGTCGATTAAAAAAGTCAAGAATTTTATCTGGCCGCGATTGTACCTCGACAACTGCATACCCACCACCAAAGTCGATACTCACCGGAAAAAGTGCCGCCAGGCCTTTGCCGCAGGGTTCCCATCGAAGCCCGGCGTCAGCGGGTTCGATGGGAAGAGGAGCCGCAGCGGAATAAACGAGCTTTCGGACAAGTCCGGAAGCAAGTGCTATGAAGCTTGCGGCGACGAAGGAGCGCACCAAGGTGAACGGAAACGCCGTGCGTGTCAAACAAGTCCGCAGGGTAGGAACAGGTATGGTGTGTGGCTCATGAATTTTTGTAAAGGAGGTGCGCGTGATCAGCGTAAAAGATCCGCAGCAAAAGGAAAGCCGCCGAAACTGCTGCAACAGTCCGGCGGCGCGCCGCGTTCCGAAAAACGCAGACTCCATCTGCAAACAGTCTAACAGAGAGGCTTCCGGAACGCAAGTTTTTGTTCTCTGAATTTTGAAAAGAACACGGAGGTACTCTATGCCGATTCTCGGTGAACGATTCTATCAAATGAGCAATGCCATCTTCTGCTATGATCTGAAACCGATCCCGCTGGCGGTATATAGCTATCTGGTCTGCTGCGCCGGGCAGAAGGATCTGTGCTGGCCCAGCATCAGGACCATCGCACTGCACTGCAGCTGTTCCGAAAACGCTGCGAGGGAAGCGGTCAAGCAATTAGTAGATCGCGGATTCATCCGCAAGGTAGCAACTAAGCAGATGCGCCGTGATGGAAGTTGGCGGCAGAGTAACAACCACTACTACATCCTGCCGCTGCCTGCGCTTTCCACTGTAGGGCATCGTGCAGGCAGGAGCTCTACCACAGAAGATGGTGGGGAAGTGTATCAACAAGACAAAGGATAACAAGGAAAAGCCCGTGTACCCCCTGTGAGGCCCTGTGCGGAGCGGCTTGGGACCCGGCAGAGTCCCAGCCCCTCCCGGGGATTTCGGACGAATTTGGGCCGGTTTTGAAACTCTGCGGAGGACGAAAGAAAAAGCAGGATAAAGGCTTGGGGTCACTGCCCCAGCTTTTACCCGGCACATCTGCCCGCAGTGCGGGCAGTTTCAAAGAGTCCCGGAGTTAGCAGAAATGGGGTCAAAAACAGAGAGAAAGAGATTCTGCGGTCGTTATCCCGCAGCGCTTACGCCCACAAGAAAAAAGGAGGGGTCAACCCTGAGAAAGGAGGCCTTTATGAGCCAAAAAGAGAAATTTGCCCTTTACCTGACACCGGACATGAAGACGCGGCTGGAGAGGCGTTATACGGAAGACGGCAGCCGCAGTCTCACCGGGTTTATCGAGAACGCCATCAACTTCTATCTGGATTATCTCAGTGCCAATAACGCCGGCATGTTTCTGCCGTCCTCAGTGCAGTCCTATCTGGACGGCCGGCTGGATCAGTTTGAAGATCGCATGGCGTCGCTGCTCTACAAGCAGTCGGTAGAACTAGACATGGTCATGAGTATTCTTGCGGACTGTGTCAATCTGGATGAAGCATACCTGCGGAAAAAACGTGCGGAGAGTGTGGCCAGCGTGAAGAAGTTCAACGGGCGACTGCGTCTGGAGCAGATCGCTAAGCGCACGCAGGAGGAACACGAGGGTGATGATGCATGGCAAGACTGATCGTCAAGAGTCCGTATATCAAGTGCGGAGGTGATCAAGGTGCAGACGGTTATATGAGGTACATTGCTACACGGGCGCGGGTGGAGATCATCCCGGATGACCGTCCACCTACCCGCAAACAAGAGCAGCTCATCACAAAACTGATAAGGGACTTCCCGGATGTAAAAGAGCTGCTGGAGTATGAGGACTATGTGCAGAAGCCTACGAAAGCCACCGCCTCGTCGCTGATTACACTGGCGCTGGAGGAGCACTGGAAGCAGGTGCAGCAGACGGATGGCTACATGAAGTACATCGCAACCCGGCCTCGTGCAGAGCGGCTGGGTGACCATGGCCTGTTCGGTGACGTGGATCATGTGGATCTGGACGCAGCCATATCCGAACTGGAACACTACACCGGCAACGTCTGGACACACATCATCTCTCTGCACCGGGAAGACGCGGAGCGTCTTGGCTACAACAACGCACAGGCGTGGCGGGCTTTGCTCCGTGCTCGCCGTAACGACATCGCGGCAGCTATGCACATCCTGCCTCAAGACTTCCGGTGGTATGCAGCGTTCCACGACGAGGATCACCATCCACATGTCCACATGATGGCCTGGTCGGTGAAACCGGGGCAAGCACACCTGGATCGGGATGGCATCCGCCAGATGAAGTCTCAGCTCACCAATGATATCTTCCAACAGGAGCTGCTCCATGTCTACGAACAGAAGTCTGTCTCCCGGGATGAACTGGTTCGTGAAACTCGGAAGGTCATGCTGGAACTGTCCCGGCAGATGCGGGAGACGGTCTACGAGCACACCCAGGCGGAGCAGATAATCTGGGAGTTGTCCCAGCAGCTGGGCGAGGTCAAAGGCAAGAAGTCCTACGGGTATCTCCCGCGGCCCATGAAGCGGCAGGTAGATGAGATCGTGGATCAGCTGGAGTGCATCCCTGTCGTGGATCAGTGCTATCAGAAGTGGTGGGAGCTCCAGTGTCAGGTGAACGAGTTCTACTCGGGGAAGAAGCAGCCACGCCCGCCACTGTCAAAGCAGAAGGAGTTCCGGGCCATCCGGAACGCCGTCATCCGGGAGGCGGAGAATATCCATCTGGGTAAGATCACCTTCGAGGATGAAAAGATGGAGGAGAGAGGGGAGTGGGTGGACAACTGGGAGGTCTCCTACGAGTGCCTGCGGCTGCGGGCCAGGATCGAAGACAGCAAGCTGCCGCTGGATCAGCGGGATGAGGCGGTGGAGGATCTGGAGCGGCTGGCGGAGTACGGTGATGTTCATGCCCAGTACTTCCTGGGACTGCTGTACCGGGATGGCGGCTTGCTGCTGCCGGATGCGGAACAAGCCGCCTACTGGTTGGAACTGGCGGCAAAGCGAAATCTGCCGGCAGCCCAGTATGCTCTCGGCAAGCTATATCTCTCTGACGATCCGGAGGTGCGTGATATTGATGATGGCCTCCAATGGTTGGAGAGAGCAGCTCGAAACGGGAATGGCGATGCTGCCTATCGTCTGGGAAAGGAATATCTGACGGGTAAGTCCGTGCAAAAGGACACAGCTAGAGCGGCGGAGTATCTCCGCCATGCAGCTGACCAGAATCATCCCTGGGCCAGCTACCTGCTGGGGAAGCTGTACCTCACAGGCAACGGTATTCACAAAGATGCAGAAGCAGCCTGGAACTGCTTCCGGATGGCGGATGCGTATGGTCATCCAAACGCCCAGTACATTTTGGAACGCCAAGATCAATGGCACCAGCCGCAACTCCT
>JABLTR010038763.1_pt1 | contig 72010 bp, 58 predicted proteins | sample 7160071 | NCBI WGS metagenome assembly JABLTR01 (sample SAMN14651230, study PRJNA627086) | human gut metagenome | isolation source: feces | host: Homo sapiens | reverse complement strand
CTCCCACCGGCTCACCTTCCGCCACCCCATCACTCGAGAGCGCCTGACCTTCACCGAGGAGCTGCCCGATGACATGAAAGCGCTGCTCAAAACGACTTAAAGACCGGGCGTAGCCCCAGGTCCAAAGCCCTCCTGCAAGGAGTTCCGCCGCCCGCAGGCGGCGGAATAAAGAATGAACTGGTCATTTTCGGCGACATGCGAGTCAAAAATGACACTTCTCGCAAAACACGGGCTGACTTTTCCGCCAGGAATCAAAGCCCGTGTTTTGTGCAATCCCAACTCAAAAAAGTGCTTGCGCACTTTTTTGACGCCAGAAGGCCCGGAGTCCTGAGACTCCGGGCCTTCTGGCATATGATTGAGGGAAAGGAAAAATCGTACGCTTACGACACAGCGGCCAGGGCGGAACCGGAGAACAGGAACCAGGCAAAGTCCAGCAGTTCCGGCTGCTTGGCGCTGTTGAGGAAGGTGACGCCGCCCTTTGCTCCCTGAGGAGCCTGGAGCCCCGCCTGAATCAGGGCGTCCCGGGTGCGGCAGGCCACCTGGTAGCTGGCGTCGTAGAAGGTGACCGGATAGCCCAGGGCCTCCTGGATCACATCCTTGGCAAAGGGGAAGTGGGTGCAGCCCAGCACCACCCGGTCCACGGGCCGGTCCACCAGGGGGCGGAACAGCTCCCGCAGATAGAGCACCACGCCGCTGCGGTCCTGCATCCGGCCCTCCACGTAGGTGACGATGCCGGGGGCGGCCATGGTGGTCACCTGCTGGGGGTGCTCCAGGGCGGCCATCTGGGCCTGGAAGGAGGCCGAGGCCAGGGTGCCCTGAGTGGCCAGAGCCAGCACGTGGCCCCCGTCCGCCGCCGCCTGCGCCACGGCGGGCTGGATGCCGATGACGGGGATGTGGGGCAGGGCCCGCTGGAGAGCGGGAAGGGCCGCCGCCGTGGCGGTGTTGCAGGCGATGACCACCGCCTTGGGGTCCTGGGGCAGCAGAGCCAGCACGGCGGATACCGTCAGCTCCTCCACCTGGCTCTGGGGCCGGGGACCGTAGGGCGCGTTGGCCGAGTCGCCAAAATACAAAAACGTCTCGTTGGGCATGACCTCCACCAGACGGTGCAGAACACTGATGCCGCCGAAACCGGAATCAAATACGATGATGGGCCGCTGTTTCATAAGGGATCGCCTCCTATATCTTGATTATAGGATAGGGACGGGATATAATCAAATATAAGTAAAGATATAAACCTCATAGATATTTATCTATAGGAGGGGCCATGGACGGAAAACTGAACTATGTATACGCCGTGTACCAGGAGGGCAGCTTTACCCGGGCGGCGGAAAAGCTGTATATCTCCCAGCCCTCCCTCAGCGCCATGGTGAAAAAGGCGGAGCAGGCCCTGGGGGCGGTGATCTTCGACCGGGGGACCAACCCCCTGGAGCTCACCGAGGCGGGCCGGGCCTATATCCAGTATATTGAGCGGGTGCGCCAGTGTGAGGAGGAGCTCAACGAAAAGCTGTGGGACATCCAGCACCTGACGAAAGGCCGGGTGCGCCTGGGCGGGTCCAACTACGTGCTCTCAGGCATCGTGCCCCTGATTTTGGAGCGCATTCTCCCCAAATATCCGGGCATCGAGATCGAGCTGGTGGAGGAGAAGTCCTTCACCCTGGAAAAGATGCTCCAGGCGGGGGAGCTGGACCTGGTCATCGACAGCTTCACCCCCGGGGAGGGGGACGCCGCCCAGGTCTACCACCACCTGCTGGACGAGAAAATCCTCCTGGCCGTGCCCCAGGGGGACCCGGACAACCGGGCCCTGAAGGACTGCCAACTCACCCGGGATATGATTCTCCGGGGTGAGAGCCCCGCCCGTCCCCTGCCCGGGAAGGCCCTGGAGGGGCTGCTGTCCAAACCCTTTATTCTCCTGCGCCGGGAAAACGACATGTACCAGCGGGCGGAGACCATCTTCCGCCGCGTCCAGATCCAGCCCCAGGTGCGCCTGGAGCTGGACCAGCTCTTCACCTCCCTGCAATATACCAAGGCGGGGCTGGGGTGCAGCTTTGTCACCGACACCCTCTTCCGCTACGGCTCCCATCACCAGGGCATCTGCCTCTATCCTTTGGGGGAGGGAGCGGGGACCGTGCGGGAGCTGTGCGTGGTCCACAAAAAAGGAAAATACCTCTCCTACGCCTGCCGCCTGCTCATTGACACGGCCCGTCAGGTCTTTGGAGGGTAAAAAGATTCCGGCCCAATTTTGGGCCGGGATCTTTTTTGAAGTAAAAGAAAAAAGCGGCGGCCCGAAGGCCGCCGCGAAAAAAATCAAAATTCCTCTTCCTCTTCCAGCTTGACTTCGTCAAAGAGCATGCGGGCGCTGCCGTACATGCCGGCCTCGTCCCCCAGCTCCGCCAGCACGAACTCAGTGTTGCGGAACACGTGGAAGGCGTATTTGCGGAAGTAGTCCTCAATGGGCTTCAGCAGTACCTCGCCGCCGCTGGACAGCTCGCCGCCAATGACGATGACCTGGGGATTGATGATGCAGGCCACCGCCGCCAAAGCCTGGCCCATGAGCTGGCCAAACTGGTCCAGCACGGCCAGGGCCAGCAGATCCCGCTGCCGGGCCGCCTGGAAGATGACGGCGGGGGTCAGCTCCTCCGCCTGTCCCAGCAGGCTGGGGTCGCCGGGGTGCTGCTCCAGCAGAGCCTTGGCGCTTTGAATGAGACCGCTGGTGGAGCAGTACTGCTCCAGACAGCCGTAGTTTCCGCAGGTACACCGGCGGGTCTCCTGGGGATTGACGCACATATGACCGATCTCGCCGGCCGCGCCGCTGCAGCCTTCAAAGATGCGGTTGTTTACTACGATGCCGCTGCCGATGCCGGGGCCCAGGGTGACCATCACGGCGCTTCCATTCCACTGCGCGCCGCCCTGCCACATCTCGCCCAGGGTGGCAGCATTGACGTCGTTTGCCACCCGCAGCTTTTCAATGCGGGGCTCCAGCTCCTGAACCTTTTGAGGGATATTGAACACATCCCAGCCCAGATTCACACAGCGCAGCACCGTGCCGTCCTCGGTGACAGGACCGGGCACGCCCATGCCCACGCCCTCGATGCAGTCCCAGGAGAGGGAGCGCTGCTCCACCTTCTCCCGGATCGAGGCGACGATATCGGGAAGAATGTTGCTCCCGTGGTCCTCAATGCGGGTGGGGATGGTCCATTTTTCCACCAGGTGGCCGGTGGTTTGAAACAGTCCGATTTGAATGGCGGGGCCGCCGGCGTCAACGCCAAAGGCATAAGGTTTCATACGGTTTCCTCCTCACACGTGGGCCCTTCCGGCCCCGGGATGGTGTCAGACCGATAAAATGTTTGGTCTGATGAGAACATTATAATATAAAATGCCGAAAAACGGAAGAAATTTACACCTCTGTTTGTGTGAAAAATGGAATGCAACTAACATCCTGCATGAAAGAGTGAAGAAAAAACGCCGGAGCGCCCCAGTTTTGGGCGCTCCGGCGAAACCGGTTGCGGGGTTGTGTGAAATTATCCGGCGTTGGCCACGTTCTCCAGATAGCTCATGAGCATCTGGGCAACCTCGGCCCGGGTGGCGGTGCCGGTGGGGTCCAGGATGCCGTCGCCCTTGCCGGACATGATGCGGTGCTCCACTGCCCAGCACAGAGCGTGCTCGGCCCAGGAGGAGGCCCGATCCCGGTCGGCGAAGGCGGACAGGTCGCTGTGTACCCCGGTGTCGTAGCCCTTCACCGCGGAGTACTGATACAGGGCCAGAGCCAGCTGCTCCCGGGTGATGGGGTCCTCAGGCCCGAAGGTCTGGGCGTCATAGCCGGTGAGCACGCCCTCCTCTCGGGCCCAGTACACCGCGTCGGTGTACCAGCTGTTGCGCAGCACGTCGTCAAACAGGGCGCTGAGCTGATCCACGTTGATGCTGGGCTTGCTGCTCAGGCTGTAGAGGACCTGGGCCAGCATGGCCCGGGAGAGGGAGGTCTGGGGGGAGAAGTGGGTGGCGTCGGTGCCGTTCATCAGGCCCTTCTCGTAGGCCCCGTACACCGCATCCTCAAACCAGGCATCGCTGGGCACGTCCACAAAGGGCAAATCGGTCAGAGGGGTGTCGGGGTCCTGAATGTCGGTGTCGCCTCCGGAAGAGCCGCCTCCTCCGCCAGTGGACCCGCCGCCGCCGGTGGATCCGCCCCCGTTGTCACTGATGGTGACGGTGGCGCTGCTCAAAGCGCAGGAGTAGAGCTGGCCGGGGGTGTGGAAGACCTCGGTCTTGTCGTGGGAGAGGGTAGTGGTGCCGTTCTGAATGGCCATCAGCTGGAAGGAGAGCACCGTCACCCCGGAGGGGACGCTCTGCGCCTGGCTGCTGACCCGATTGACATAGATCCGGTTCAGCTGGCTCTCCCCGGCGGGAAAGGCGATGGCGCTGGCGGAAAAGACGGGGGCCTGGACCGCGCCCACGGTGTATACCTGGAGACTGTCCTCCACATAGGTGAAATAGGCGGGGTCGAAGCAGACGTAATCCTGCATGCAGTACAGGTCGAAGTCATCCGCCCCATCCTGAGCCAGGGTGAGGGTCACGGTGACGGCGCTGCCCCGGGCCACAGTGGCGGAGCTGCCGCCGTTGACCTCAATGGCCATGGTGTAGTTTTCTCCGGCGGCCATAACGGGGACGCACAGGATCAAAGTCATCACCAGGGCCAGAAAGCTGGTCATGAGTCGTTTCATGTAAAATCTCCTTTAGGGTGGGACGCGGGACGAGCCCGTCCCGCGTCCCCGGGTTCAATGGGTCAGTTCTGAGGAGCGCCGGTGTACTGGTTCAGGATCCACATGATATCCTGGGCAGTGACCTGCCGGTCCCCCAGCACGTCGAACTGGAAGCGCATCAGGTCGCTGATCTCATACTCCACAGAAATGCTGTGCAGCACCGCGTTGATGGCGGCGGAGTCAGCGGGGGTAATCCCGCCCACGCCGTTGATGTTGCCGGAGTAGTCGATCTCAGTGACAGAATTCTGGCTGACCGCCAGCTTCTCGGTGAGGGTGGTGTCGGTCTCGCCATTGTCTACGAAGCAGACATAAGCGCTGTATGTCTCGGACCAGAACATGTCGCTGTAGCCAGTCAGGGCGTAGGTGCCCTTTTCCAGCTTGGTGGTGTTCAGCAGGGCAACCTGCTTTCCAGCGGGAGCGGCGACGTAGTCCACAGCAGAGATGTAGCCCCAAAAGCCGGTCACGGTGGTGTAGGTCACGGTGATGTTGCCGATGATCTTGTCACCGGGAATGGTGTAGCTGCCATTCTCATCGGGCTCCAGAGCCACAGGCTGGCCGTCGCCCACCTGGTACTGCACACCCAGCAGGAGTTCGTCCTCCAGCTTGGGAGTGAAGGTCAGGTCGGTGCCGTGGGTGGCGGACTTCACGCCCTCCACGCCGGTCACAGGGTAAGTGGCATGGGTAAAGGTGACGGTGTAGGTCTTGTCGGCAGTGACAGTCTCAAAATCGGGAGCGGCGAAGGTGTAACCGGGGGCGGCCACGATGTTGAAGGCCTTGGCCACATCCTCGGCGGAGGTGTTGTAGTCGAAGGTAACGGTGGCGCTGGTGGTGCCGTTGACGGTGCCGTTGCCGCCCTCCACCTTAACGGTGATCTGGAAGGTGCTGGTGGACTGGATGGTCACGGTGACCGGACCGGTGATGCTCTCGCCGTCGATGGTGAAGGGCTGGGTGAAGTCGGTCACAGCAACCGATTCACCATCGCCGATCTTGTAAGACAGACCCGTTACCTTCACGTTGTCGGCAGCGGTCATGGTGATGGTCACGTCGGTGCCGTAGGTGACGGTGTAGCTGCCGTCATCGTTGGCAGCCGCACCTTCCACCGCAAAGCTGACGCCGTTCACAGTGGGCAGGGTCAGGGTGTAGGTGGCGTTCTTATACTGAGCAGTGAAGGTGGTATCGTCGGTGATAGGAGCAGTGATGTCGTTGTCCCAGCCGGTGAAGGTGTAGCCGGTGCTGGCGGTGACAGAGGGGATCTTGTCGCTGGGCACAGCAGTGTTGTTGTCCACAACCACGGACGCAGTGCTGCTGAGGGTGCCGTACTCGCCGGCAGCAAAGGTGACGGTCCACTGCTTCACGGCCTGAGCGGTAAGGGTGGCGTCGGCGGTAAAGGTCACGCTGGTGCCCAGAGCAGAGGTCTGATACTTGCTCACGCCGTCGCTCCACATGGGCTCAGAGGCAGTATCCGCGGCCAGCCGGTAGCCCTCCTGGGCAGCGGGGGTGGGCACGGTAAAGGTGGTGGTAAAGCTGGTGTCGGTGTACAGGGTGGCCTGGCCGTCCTTCACATAGGCGGTAGCGGAGGTCATGTCAACGCCGGTACCGGCCTGGAAGGTGACGGTGTGGTATTCGGTTACGGTGACCTCCACGGCAATATTGCCGGTGATCTTCTCGCCGTCGATGGTGTAGGTGCCGTCCTGAGCAGTCAGAATCTGAGAATTCTGTCCGTTTACAGTATACGTAACGGAATCGATCACATAATTGCCAACAGGGGCCACGGTGAAGGTGATGTCCTTGCCGTAGGTGGCCTTGCCGTCAGAGACGCCGGTCAGGTTCTGAATCAGGGCGTTGTCGGCGCTCTGGGAGAATGTAAACTGCTTGGCGGAGGCCTTGGCGGTGACGGGCAGGTCGCTGGTAATAGCAGTGGTATCCTCCACCTTAGTGCCGTCGTCCTTGAACCAGCCGTCGAAGGTGTAGTTGTCAGCCAGGGTATAGCTGGGCTTGGACACGCTGCCGAAGGTGGTGCCGGTACGGACGGTGACGGAGGTTTTCTCCATGGTCACGTGCTCACCGGCGGTGAAGGTCACGGTGTAGGTGCGGTAAAGGGTAGCGGAGTCGGGAGCAGTGGTACTGTCCGCGGGGAGGTGCTGCTTGATCTCGGTGATTTCAGCCTCTGCCAGACTGACATCGACAGAGGTGCTCTCGCCCTCGAAGTTTCCGTTGACGGTAAAGGTGACGGTGGCCAGCTTCACGCCCTCGCTGGTGACATAGACAGGGGTGTCGCTGTCCACGTTGAAGGCGTAATTGCTGCCCTCCACACTGGTCTGGCCGCCCGTGAGGTCGGAGGTCATCTTCTGGAAGGTCAGGCCGGTGGGCACATTCAGCTTAAAGCCCACAGTGCCGAAGTTGGCGCCCTCGTTCTCACTGCTCACATAGATCCCGGCGGTAACGGTGTCTCCCACATTGTAGGACTCCTTGTCCAGGCGGACCTCAAAGGTGTAGGAGGCGTGGGCACCGGTGGCGGGGATGGTCACGGTATCGGTGGCCCCACATACGGTGCAGGTGTAGGTCTTAACACCGTCGGTGGTGGCGGTGGGCTCAGTGGTGATTTTCCCCTCGTCCCAAATGTGTCCCGTGGCGGGGATGACCTCGGTCTTTTCATAACCGCACACAGAGCAGGTCAGGGTCTTGATACCGGTCTCGGTGCAGGTGGGGGCCTGGGTCACAGTATCATCAAAGGAGTGAGCAGCATACTCGTCCTTCTCGCTGTTCATAGCAGTGCAGTTGTCATTCAGACACTCATGCCAGTGGTAGCCCTCGTTGCTGGTCCAGTGCTCTTTATCCCAGTTGTGCTCGTGTTCCTGGCTGCTGGACTTGAGGGTATACTGAAACTCCACAATAACAGGAGGATGGTCACCCAGCAGGCCTTCTGCGTCGGTGTAGCCGTCGGCGTCCACATCATAGGAAACAGCCTCAATGGTCAGGTTGCTGCCCTCGGCGTTTTTGTAGAACACCTTGTCCACGATTTCATTGGTCTGATAGCTGTCGTTGTCGCCGGGCGTTACCATCAGGGCGTCGTCGCCCGTCTGGGGGTAAATGCCGTCCTTCTTCAGGTCGATCCAGGGATCGGAGAAGCCGCCCGCCCGGATGATCTTTTCCTCCAGGGGGTCGCGGGTGTAGCGGCAGTTGGTGTCGCCCATGATGATGACGGGGTTGCCGTTGTCGTTGGCCTCAACAGCCGCCATCAGCTGGTCGATCTGGCTGGCACGGGCAGCATTGTCCTCGTCAGCGCTGTCGGCGTCCATGTGGAGGATGTACACATCCACCACTACGCCGTCGGCCACCTTCACCTGGTAGAAACGGTAGCCCTTATCGATCATGCCGTCGGCGCCGTGGGTGCTGGGAACGTCAATGACAGGGATCGACTCATCATTGGGGGAGTAGTGCACGTTCCACGCGGTCATGCTCTCACCGGAGACGGTCAGGCTCTGTTTGTACATCAGGTTCAGGCCGTCGGTGTCAAAGGGGAACTCGATGCGCAATGCATCAGAAACACTGACCGAGGTGGGGATACCCTCCGGCATACGCTGGGTACCGGTGGTATAGCTGGGGGCGTTGTTGTTGATCTCGTTGTAGAAATTGAAGTTCTCGGACAGGGCCAGAAAGTCGATGCCGGAGCTCTCAATGTACTGGCCGATCAGCACGCTGCCAGCGGCCTGAGGTCCGTCATCATTCAGATTGATGGAAGTGGCGTTGATACCGATCGCGGTGATGTCCACCTTCTGAGGCATGCCATCCACATTCAGGGCAGCCACCTTGAAGGTGCCGGTGGTACCGGAAGCGATAGCGGTGGCGGTGAAAGTCACATCGATGTTCTCGACCTCAACCGTATCAGTGCGAGGCTCAACGGTCTTGTACATGAACATATAGCTTTCGTTGGGGACCAGGGTGCCGTCTACGGCTCTGGTGTGATCGTAAGAGGGGTATGCCTCATAGACCTTTGTGTATGCACTCGAATCTTTGAGATCCCACCCGCTTTTATACGTTTCGTCCTCATTATTTACATTGGTGTATGTATATCCTACACCGCTGGTACGTCTAAAAGTTACCAGCGAAGTTACGTCATAATAGACGCTTCCTTCTGTGTCCATGGTGTATCCACCATAGCTGATAGTCTTGGCGACTTCATTGGTGCACTCGCCGCCGTTTTCGGAATTTTTGTAATAGTAACGAGTGGTAGCTACGCTGCCAATCGTACCGGTGAGGGTCTTCTGGTCAGGGGCCTCATAGATATAGTTGGGATCGGAGCCCTCTACCCAAGTGATAGAGTAGGCGGTGCCCTTGTCACCCTTCAGAGGCAGGGACTCATTGGCTGCCAGGGTGACTTCCTGCGCAGCAGAATCACCCAAGACAATAGAATACTTCACGGCTGCGTCGCAGTCGTTTTTCAGGGTCACGGCGTAGCTGCCGGTACCCAGCTCTGTAAGGGAACTGCCGTTTGCTGCGGTGGCTGCCAGCGCCGAGGCGGGCAGCAGAGACAGACAAAGCGCCAGGACCATGAACAGAGCGATCCATCGTTTTGCTTTGTTTCTCATACATTTCTTCCCTTCTTTACAACATTGGTGCAGTCCCGAAAGCGGGGCCGGATGGCTCCTGCCCAGGGAATGCACAAATGGCCTTCCAAATATAGGAAGGCGCGAACAAAGAAATTATATCACTCCTGACAGAAGATGACAATACTTCCAAAACGGGCCACAAAATGCTTTTATTTTACAAATGCGAAAAATCTTACATATCAGGAGACAAAAAGAAAAGAAGGCATGGGGGGCAGACCGTTCTCATAGAAATAAACAAATTCAGAGGAACGGAGTGGGAGCATGAGACAAAGGAACGTGGGGATGTATGTGGTATGTATCGGCCGCCGGTGGCGGGGGGCCATGCTGTGCCTGCTGGCGGCGGCGGTGATGTTCGGGGTGGTGAATTACCCGGTGTTGTCCGGATCGGTGTCCGCTGCCCGGCAGCTGCCCATTTACTGTGTCCAGCGGGACCAGAAGCTGGTGTCCATCTCCTTTGATGCGGCCTGGGGAAACGAGGACACCCAGCAGCTCATTGATATTTTGGGCCAGTACAACGTCAAAGCCACCTTCTTTGTGGTGGGCGAGTGGGCGGACAAGTATCCGGAGTCGGTGAAGGCCCTGCACGAGGCGGGGCATGAGGTGATGAACCACTCCAATACTCATGCCCACTACCCCCAGCTCTCCCAGCAGGAGGTGGTGGCCGACCTCAACGCCTGCAATGACAAGATCGAGGCCATCACCGGGGTGCGGCCCACCCTGGTGCGCCTGCCCTACGGGGACTATGATGACTGCTCCATCCAGGCGGTGCGCTCCATCGGCATGGAGCCCATCCAGTGGGATGTGGATGGTTCCCAAACAGCTTCAAGTCCTTGCGGGAGAAGAAAAGAACGCCCCCGGGAAGTTCCCGGGAGCGCTCTTTTTATATAGTGTGTCGTGTAAGGAATCAGGCGGTGAGGCTGACAAAGCGGTAGAGGATGGCGGCCACCTGAGCCCGGGTGGCGCTGGCCTGGGGGGCCAGACTGCCGTCTCCCATGCCGGAGATCAAGCCCTGTTCCACGGCCCAGGCCATGGCCTGAGCGGCCCAGTCGCTGGTGGTGTGGCCGTCGGCGTAGGCGCTGATGTCGCCGCTGGCGGCGGGGCTGCCCGCGTAATTCCACAGCATCACGGCCAGCTGCTCCCGTGTCAGAGTGCCCTCCATGTCAGAGCCGTCCGAGATGTCCTTGTCCATGGCCCACTGCTGTCCCGCCTCATACCAGCTGCCCGAGGAGAGGGAGGTGTCCGCGCCGTCGTAGGAGGCCAGCACGGTGACGATCATGGCCCGGGTCATGGGCTGCTCGGGGGTAAAGGTGGTCTGGCTGGTGCCCGAGAAGATCTCCCGGCTGGCGGTAAAGCCGATGTAATCGCTGCCCCAATGGCTGCTGTCCACATCGTCAAAGGCCTTGCTGTTGTCCACGATTTTTACCGTGTCGCCGTCGGACAGGGTGACGGTGACGCCGTTCTGGGTGGTCAGGGAATTTTTGACGATCTCCTCGGTGCCGTCGGCCTTGACGATGACGGCCACGGTGCCGGGGGTGACGTCCACCACGGGGATCTCCACCTTGGCGGAGGAGCCGGAGGGCAGCGCCACCGAAACGGTGGGAGCGCTCTCCCGGTCGCTGGTGACAGGGAGGCCGGGCATGGGCAGGGCGATGCTTTCGCCCTCCTGGGCGGCGCTGTCCACCACGGCGGCGGGCAGCTTGACCTGGGCCTCCACCTGGCCCTCCTGATCGGTGGTGACCACGGAGGAGGAGCCGTCCTGGTTGGTGACGGTGGTCTGGGCGGAGCCGTCTGGGCGGGTCACGGTCTGGGTCTTGTTGCCCTGGGCGTCGGTGGTGGTCTCGGTGACCGTGCCGTTGGGCTGGGTCACGGTAGTGGTGGTGGAGCCGTCAGGGTTGGTGGTGGTTTCCGTCTTGTTGCCCGAGCCGGAGGAGCCGGAAGAAGAGGGGGCGTCAGGCTCCTGGGGCGCGGCCTCCTTCCACTGGGCGGACAGGGTGACGCTTTCCGTGATGGTGCAGGGGACCCCGGCGGGGAAAAGGGTCTCGCCATGGCTCCAAACCATAAAGTCGAAGCCCTCCTTCTCCAAAGCGGGGAGGATGAGGGAGAGGGACTCCACCTGGGTGGTCACAATGATCTCCTCCCCAAACTGGTTGTCCCGCAGATCCCGATTCTGGCCGTTGGTCTGGGTGAACACCAGGGCGCTTCCGGACAGAATGTGGTTGCCGGTAAAGAGGGAGCCGTCCTGATGGAAAAAGATGCGGCTGCCGCTGCGGAAGGTGTTGCCGGTGACGGTCTGGGCGCTGCCCATGATGTTCAGGGCGCCTTCCTCCACGGTGTTGCCGGTAAACCGGCCCTGGGGAGCGGAAAGAGTCAGGCTGGCGCCGCCTGTCAGGGTGGAGTTGGTGACCACCAGGGTCTCCAGAGCGCCCTCCTGGCTGTCATAAATTGCGTGGGCCATGCCGTCAAAGGTGCAGCCGTCCACGGTGATGGTCTCCTGGTCGGCCTGAGTTCCCTCCACCAGGATGACGTACCCGGTCTGGCCGGAGCCCAGAATGGTAACATGGTCAAAGGTATCCCCGGAGACGGCGTGGAAGGCATAGCTGTCCGTGCTGTTGGTCAGGTCCACGGTCAGGTTGCGGAAGGTGTTGCCCCCGGCGGAGTGGAAGGCGGTGGTGTTGAGGGTCAGGACGTGTCCGTTTCCATCCAGGGTGATGCCGGAGAGGTCCCGAATGGTGGTCCAGGCGCTGGAGGTGATGTCCTGGAGCAGAGTCACAGTGTCCCCGGGCTGGGCGGCCTCCAGGGCGGCGGCCAGAGAGGGGTAGGTCTGACCGTTGAGCTGGGCCACGGGGGGCAGATGGATGGTGCAGTCCTCAATGGTGACCGTGGAGGGGGGCTCCGCGCCGTACCACAGGCTGCCCACATAGCGCTCCGCCTCCAGAATATCGTTCTTTCCGGGGCCGTTGTAGAGTTCGCCGGTGAACTCACAGTTTCGCAGGGTGGGGGGATTTTTGCCGCTGTTGTCCAGATAGGTGCCTGCGAAAGCGCCGGCGTAGATGCGGCCGTTGTCCTCCTCCTCGGGGTCGGTGGTCTGCCAGACCACCACGTGTTCCACCGTGCAGTCCTGGATGGTGTTGCCGTAGTGGAGGATGCCGTTGACGCCGCCGATGCCGTTATAGGCGCCGCTGATGGTGAGGTTGCGCACCGTGCAGCCGGAGGTGACGCAGTTGCCCTCTCCCATAAAGCCCACAATGCCGCCGGCGTATCCGCCGGTGATGGTCACCGCGGAGAAGTCGGAACCGTCTCCCTCCACAGAGCAGTCGGAAATGGAGGTATATCCGTTGCCCAGAATGCCGCCCGCATACCAGTAGCCGAAAATCTGAATGCTGCCGGTGACGTGGACGTTGGTGATTTTGGACTCCAGATAGGCGTCGCCGCCCACCACAGCGGCCACATAGCCGCTGCCGGTGACGTCCACGTTGTGCAGGGTGAAGTTCTTTACCTCTCCCTCCTGGGTCGCGCCAAAGAAGCCGATGCTCTTGTTTTCGCTGGTGTAGGCCAGACCCCGGGTGATGGTCAGGTTGGAAACGGTGTGCCCGTCGCCGTCAAAGGTGCCCCGGAACTGGCCGCCGGTGCCGCCCCCGCCGATGGGGGTCCACTCCCGGTTTTCCAGGTCCAGGTCAGCGCCCAGCAGGATGGTCTTGCCCTTAAAGCTCTCCCCTTGGTTGACCAGCTGGGCCAGTCCGGCCAGCTCTTCTGGGGTGGTGAGGGTGTACGCTTCCGTATCTCCGGTAAACCAGCTGGTGTCGGCGTGGTCCTTCCAGTCGGAGGAAGGCGGGGTCTCTTCCTCCACCTCCTCCGGGGAAGGGGCGGTCTCGTCTATGAGGACGGCGTCTGCGGCGGAAGAGGAGATGTCCTCGCTGGAAATGACGGGATCTTCCGTGGAAAGGCCGTCGGCTTCCTGAGCCAAAGCGGATACGGGAAGCTGGGACAGACACAGAGTCAGTACACACACAATGCTGAGCAGTCGTTTGTTCAAATGATTTCCCTCCTGTTTGATGTTCTCCCTTAAAAATAACAAAAACTGATATCGTTTTCATTTTAATAAAAAATACGTAACCGCGCAACTGGAAGGTCAGCAGAAAATTTCCAATCTGATCCCCCTTGACGCTGCAATATTACAAACAGAAGGGGGCGGAGAATGCGTTCCGGTCCTGGAAATTCCGGCATACCACCCCGGGCAGGGAGAATAAGATAGGGGGAGAAGAATTGGTTGGGAGGAGTATCCATGCAGATCATCCATATCCACCCTCAGGACAGCGTCTCCGGCGAGGAGCAGCTCCATCATATCTGGGCGGCCTGCCTGCGTGCGCTGGAGGGGAACCGTGCCGCATGCCCCAAGGTGTCTCCGGCCCAGCGGCGGGGACGCTGACGGGAAGGGGTGTTTGGTTGGACGCCATTTACGCCCGGCAGTCGGTGGAGAAGGCGGACAGCCTCTCCATCCAGGGGCAGATCGACCTGTGCAGCCGGAAGGTGGACGGGCAGTTTCGGGTCTATGAGGACCGGGGCTACTCGGGGAAAAACACAAACCGGCCGGGCTTTCAAAAGATGATGGAGGATGTGGAGCGGGGGCGCATCCAAAAGATCGTGGTCTACCGCCTGGACCGGTTTTCCCGCTCCATTGCGGATTTCAGCCGCCTGTGGGAGATTTTGCAGAAACACGGGGTGGAATTCGTGTCCCTGAATGAGACCTTCGACACCTCCACCCCCATGGGGCGGGCCATGCTGAATATCATCATGATCTTTGCCCAGCTGGAGCGGGAGACCACCGCCCAGCGGGTGCGGGATAACTACCGCCAGCGGGCCAAGCTGGGCTGCTGGCCCGGCGGCCCTCCGCCCTATGGGTTTTCCTTGGACAAGCTGCCCGGGGCGGACGGGCGGCTTGTGCCCGGGCTGGTCCCTGGGGAGCAGGCGGCTGTGGTCCGGGAGATTTTTTGCCGCTATGCCGGGGAAGGGGCCACCCTGGGCAGTACGGCGGACTGGCTGAACCAGAGGCAGATCCCGGGACCCAGGCGGGCCGTCTGGGACAACGTCTCCCTGTCCAGACTGCTGCACAACCCGGTGTATGTCATGGCGGATGAGGAGGTGAGCCTGTATTACCAGGCCAAGGGGGTGGAGATCACCACCCCCTTGGAGGCCTTTGACGGGCAGCATGGGGCGCTGCTCATTGGAAAGCGGGACCGCTCTGCCGGAAGGGGCCGGGGGGAGCAGCGCCTGTCCCTGGCCAACCACCGGGGTCTGGTTCCCGGGGGGGTATGGCTGGCCTGCCAGTATAAGCTGGACGCCAACCGCCAGCTGGGCGGCCGGGGGAGAGGAAAGCACACCTGGCTGTCGGGACTTTTGAAATGTGCCTGCTGCGGATACAGCGTGAAGGTCAACCGGGATGGAGACAAGTATTACCTCCTCTGCAGCGGGCGGTCCAATTTGAAGGTGTGCCGCAGCTCCTTCCGGGTGGATCTCCGGGCGCTGGAGGCAGAGGTGGAGGGGGAACTGGAAAAGCTCCTGGCCCGGTGCCCCGGGGTGGAGGAAGGAGCGGGGGAGCGGGGGGAGACAGCCCGGGAACTGGGGGACATCGACCGAAAGATCCAGCGGCTGATGGCGGCCCTCACCGAGAGCAGCGCCCTGAGCATGACTTACATCAACCGTACCATTGAGACCCTGGAAGCCCGTCGGCAGCAGCTGCTGGGCGCGGAAGCCCGGCGCCGGGGCAGGACGAGACCAAGGCCGCAGTCCCTGCATTTTGCCGGGCTGTCTTTTGAGGAAAAAAAGCTGGTGGCCGCCCACATGATCCGGGAGATCCGCCTGGAGGGGGACACCGCCCAGGTTTTGTGGAACGTATAAAAAGGAATGAAACATTGAGAAGCCCGGTGCAAACTGCACCGGGCTTCTGCATGCCAGCATAGGAACAGAGAGAGGAAACGATGGGGAACCATCAGATGGGGAACATGGTCATGGTCACCAACACACTCACGATGCCGCGGACCACGGCAGGCACCAGGCCGACCTTGAACATGGTTTTCAGGCTGTAGCCGCCGGAGGTCATAGCCAGAGGCACAACGCCGGTGGCCATGGGGGTGATCAGAGAGGACATGGAAGCGATATTGCAGAGGATGATGGGACCAATGGGGTCAGCGTTCATGGAGACGCAGGTCATAATGGCCAGGGGATACAGGACCTGAGTCACGGCGCGGTTATAGAGGAAGGAGGTCATAAGGAAGGCGACGATATAGAAGGCGGCGCCGATGATATAGCTGTTGGTGGTGTTGCCCAGGGCGTTGGCCAGGGCGTCGCCCATCATTTCGGCGGCGCCGGTCTCACCAAGGGCGGTGCCCAGAACAGAGACGCCCACGTAGAGCATGATGGTGTCCATGTTCATGTTTTCGATGGCTTCCGACTGGGTGAGGACGCCGGTGGCCACCACAGCCAGGGCACCGATCATGGTGACCTGCCAGGCGGGGAGGATGCCGGTCATCAGGCCCAGGATCACGACGATGAAGATGCCGTAGCCCAGGAACTCACGCACGGGGTCCAGGGGCTTCTTCTGGGCCTTGGCCCGGCTCTGCAGCTCGCCGATGGGCACGTCGGGGGTGTCAGGAAGCAGCTTGGGGACGATGAAAATGGCGACCAGCAGGGTAACGACACCGGTGATAAAGAGGACGGGGGTGTCGGTCCAGATGGTGAACTGGGTTTCCGTCCAGCCGTAGGACTCCAGATAGCCGTTGTACATCACATAGTCGGCGGCGTAGGGGCCGATGGGAATGATGATGAAGCTGGTACATACGGTAGCGATGGCGATGGGGTAGATCATCTTGGAGGGGCTGATGTTCATCTGCTCACACATGCTCTTCACCAGCGGGGTGACCATCACGAAGGTGGCGATGATGCTGGGCACGAACTGGCCGAGAATACAGGTGGCGATGACGTAGGTGGCCAGCACCTTGGTGAAGGAGCCGCCGGTGGCGCGGAGCAGCAGGCCGGAGAGCTTGTTGATCATCTGGGTGCGGCTCAGGCCCGCGGCCACGATATACATGGATACCATGGTGATGACGGTGGTGCTGCCGAAGGTGGACAGAGCGCTTTCATAGTCGATGCACCCTGTGACGATCAGGAGCATCATGGTGATCAGGGCACTGAACGCCATGGGGATTTTATTCGTCAGGAACAAAACGACCATGAGTGCGAAGATCAAGAGACAAATTGTCATTTGCGACATAATTTCTACCTCCTCTTTACGTTTGCGCTGGTTCTGGTCTAAACGGGTCTCCCTGCTGCTTTGGTATTCGCTGGCGGAAGGTGGATCACTGGATTCTGGGGTTTACGTCCGGGGGAATGGGAGAGACATAGGCCTGTCCTCCGGTGCGCCGGTCAAATTCCTCTTTGGCCCGGACGATCAGGTCGGGATGCTCCAGGGTGTCGATGGCGGAGGCCGCCATGACTTTCGCGGCATACAGCATTCCCTTGTGGGCCATGGAGCTTTTTCCCACAGACACCGCCTGCCAGGAGTGCATGGGGGTTCCGGCGGGCATGGTGGTGGTGCTGATCTGGGCCACGGGACAATTCCAGCTGACGTCGCCCACATCCGAGGAGACAAAGCCCTGCTGCTCTTTGGGGTAGGGCATCACCACGCTGTGGAGGGGATTGCCCCGGTCTGCGGCAATGGTTTCCCGCAGCGCCGGGTCCTGGATGCCGGCCAGCAGCTCCTCAAAATAGCCGTCGCCGCTGTACGTGGCGGCAATCCGGCCGGCCAGCTCCCGGTCCTCCTGGGTGAAGAAGTCGGAGGGGATCTCCTCCAGGTTCTTCTGCATGACCTCCAACAGGGTGGCGTTCAAAACGGTGTTGGAGCAGGCTTTGACAAATTCGATGTCCACCTCGGTCTCGGTCATCATGGCCGCGCCCTTGGCGATTTTGTTGATCCGCTCAAACAGCTCCTTTACCTGGTGAAGCTCCGGGGAGCGGATGAGATACATAGCCTGGGCGTAGGGCTGGACCACGCCGGGGGCGTTTCCGCCGGTATCGGTGATGGCGTAGTGGATGCGGGAGGTAACGGGGATGTGCTCCCGCAGGAACTGCACGCCGATGTTCATCAGCTCCAGGGCGTCCAGGGCGCTGCGCCCCAGCTCGGGGGCCAGGGCGGCGTGGGAGGATATGCCACGGAAGTGGTAACAGATCTGGTAGTTGGCGGTAGAGCTCTCCGAGGAGACCACGTTGACGTCGGCGGGGTGCCAGCTGAAGGCCAGGTCCAAACCGTTGAACACGCCGGCCCGGGCCATAAAGCCTTTGCCGGAGCCGCCCTCCTCTGCGGGGCAGCCGAAGAATTTGACCGTGCCCGGCATGCCGGTCTCCTGCAGGTATTGCTTCACCGCAATGGCGGCGGCCAGGGAGCCTACGCCAAGCAGGTTATGTCCGCAGCCGTGGCCGGCTCCGCCCGGAACGACGGCCTGCTTTTCGCAGAGACCCGCCTGCTGGCTGAGTCCGGGGAGGGCGTCAAACTCTCCCAGAAAGCCGATCACAGGGCCGCCGCTGCCAAAGGTCCCGGAAAAGGCGGTCTTGATACCGGCCAGATTTTCTTCTACCAGAAAGCCCTCCTGAGCCAGGGCCTTGCAGTAGGATTCCGCGGCGAAGGCCTCGTGAAAGCCGGTTTCCGGATGATCCCAGAGGGCGTCGCTCAAGGAAAACAAGGCTTCCTTCTTTTGGTCCAGTTGGGCCAGGGCAAGTTGCTTTTGTGACATCATGACATGGTGTTCCTTTCTGTCTTTAAATACCATATATTAAGACATAATATGAAATATTTCCAAAAAATAAGGAGAAGTATTATACAAAAAATATAGTATCAATACACGGAAATGTCAATAAAATCAGAACAAAACAAAAGAAAATCGTATATATAATTGAAAAATAATAACTAAATTTAGGTATTTAAACAAATAAAGACACGGATTTGGATACAATATAAAAGACGCAAAAAGACCAAAATATACAGACACAATTTTTCGACATATTTTTGGACAAAACCTTTTCATGAGACAGGGAATCTGATATAATACCAGATGAGGTGAACTGTGCCATGTATTCCATCGGTATTTTTGCCACCACCAAGTCGCTGAAAAATATCATGAACATCGATCAGGAAATGCGCCGGCAGTGCAACGTTACCTACCTGCCCTATACCTCGCCGGAGCACCTGGAGTTTCTCTACAAGCAGAACATGGATCAGTTTGATGGATTTTTGTTCGGCGGCTCCTACCCCTACGAGGTCCTCTGCAGCGTGTTCGGCAAGATGCAGAAGCCCTATGCCTACTTCAATATTTCCGACCGGGACTACTATAAGCTCATCGCCACCCTTCTGGTCCAGGACCCGCACACGGATTTCAGCCGGGTGTATTTTGACATTCCCGATACTCCGGTGGATTTTCGCTCCATCTTTGGCCAAGACGGCGTGCCATTTCTCGCGGAAGCCCCCATCGACTGGGACCATGTGGACCCCTACGATTGGTATCAGCCGCTGAAGGACTACTACCTGCAGATGTGGGACAGCGGAAAGGTGGATCTGTTGGTCATTCGGTTTGGCAGCCTGGATGACTTTTTGGACCGCCATCAGATCCGCCACATCTATCTGGCCCCCTCCACAGAGTCCATGCTGGAGACCTTTCGGGGCTTGATGATGCAGCTGGACGCGGTTACCATCCATGATTCCGCAGCCAGCATCGGCCTGGTCCGCTCTCCGTCGGAGCTGAGCGAAAAACAGTGGAAGGCCCTGGGAGAGCAGCTCCAGGCCTGCAACAAGTGCTTCGGCCTGCCGTTTTTGATCTACGAACACGGGGATCACTATGAGATCACCACCAACATCTCCGTACTGAAGGAGTTGTCCCAGCAATATACCACCTGCCCCATCACCACCTTTCTGGACCATGGTCTCAACTATCCCGTCTGCGTGGCCTGGGGATGTGCAAACAATGTGATCGACGCCCACCGCAATGCCCAGCGGGCCATGAAAGAGGCCATGCTGTGCAAAGAATCCGCGGCTTTTATCGTGCTGGGAAACAACGTCATCATTGGCCCGCTGTCCACCGCCAGACGGATCACCTATACGGATAAGCCGGGCCGCCAGCTGGAGCAGCTGGGGGGACAGCTCTCCATTTCCCCCAGCTATTTCAGCAAGATCGCCTCTATCCTCAGCCAGAAGGGGGAGGACACCCTCACCGCAAAGGAGCTGGCCTTCTATCTGGACATTACCCCCCGCAGCGCCTCCCGGATTTTGGCCAAGCTGGAGCTTGGGGGGCTGGCCATCCTGCAAAAATCCCACCAGCTGAACATGCGGGGCCGCCCCACAAAGGTCTATAAAATCTGTCTGCAGGACCTGCCCTGAGCAGAACAGAGAAGAAAAACGCCTCCGGAGCACCGGCTCCGGAGGCGTTCTGCGTGTATATTGTGTCGTGCAAGAAATCAGGCGGTGAGGCTAACAAAGCGGTGGAGGATGGTGACCACAGTACTAGGTAGCTTGTGCTGGGCCTATAACTGGTCCCACTTTGTTGGCGGTGACCACGGAGGAGGAGCCGTAGCGATTGGTGGAGATCTTGGCCTTGTTATCCGAGCCGGAGGAGCTGGAAAAAAGGGGAGGAGGCGCTGGGGGAGGGGTTTTATTTCGCTGGACACTGATGTCCGGTGTGATCGATGAAATATTTCTCGGTGAGGATCAGCTGGGAGTTGGACGAAAAAGGTTAGCCCTCCTGAGCCAGTTGTTTCAAGATGTTGGGCAGAGCCTGGGAGGTGTGAAGGGCTGCGTTATAGAACAAGATGATAGACCCGGGACACACTTTGCTTACCACTCGCTTTTGGATCTCGAAGGTTGAGATAGACTTCCAGCCCAGGCTATCCCTGCCTAAAATGGCTTCAAGGAGCAAACCCAGAACATTACCTGCCGCAGTATCTTATGTGATGCCACGGTAGCCGTATCGCTCGGCATTTCCCAGTAGATACAAAAAGGCAAAGGCAGGAATTCGGATCAGTTCTTTTCCATTTTGCGTGTGATGTATCCCATAGTCATCCGGACGCTTGGTGACTACAATGGCGGCGCTGGCCTCTCCACACAGTTCGCAGATGGCGGAGTCGTCTGGAAGGGGAGCTTGTTGCCGATATTTAACTTCAATTAAGATGTTTTTGACATTGGGGTAGTCTACCACAACATCAATTTCGTTTCCTTTTTTGCCTCCTCGGTAGTATCCCACCCGAGCAGCCCGCTGATAGTAAAATGCAGCTACGTGTTTATAGACGGCTGTTTCCACCATTTTACCAAGTTCTATGGGGTTGGTCAGCACGTCTTCATCCATCAGCACCGCATTGCGAATGGCTGCATCTGCAATATAGATTTTGGGCTGTGCTTTTAGAACTTTGCGTCCTCCCATTTCTACCGGCCAACTTTGATATATTAGATTGGCGCTTTCTAGGTAATTCACATAATTCTCTACTGTAGGGCGAGTTACACCCCCCAGTTCCTTGGCAATGGAGGTAAAAGAGACAATTTCTGAGGAGATATTGCATAGGTAAAGAAAGATTCGCTCCAGTTCTGTGGCACTGCGGATATTATAGAGGGAAGGTAAGTCACGTTTTAGGACTTTGTCCACGACATCTTCCCGCATAATTTGCTGTGCCATCAGGTCGTTGGATGCTAATGCAAGCTCTGGAAAGCCGCCGACTTGCAAGTAGCGCATAAAATGATTCTGCACGCCCTCAAGTTTGAGCATTACACTGGTGCGTTCCTGCTGGCTCATATGGGCAAAGGCTGTGGGACGAATATCTGGGCCTAGTTCGGGAACTTTGACACCAGTCAGGGCGCAGTATTCAAAAAAAGAAAGAGTTGGCACCTGAATCACACTCCAGCGTCCCGCACCACTCTCTGAGTTGCCCTTCATAAGGGCTGGACTAGCTGAACCGGTAGCTACCATTTGAGTAGACGGCTGCAGATCATAAATGGTCTTCATCCATTTGTCCCAGTCACTGGCGTACTGAACCTCATCAAAAAAATAATAGCAGTCCTGCTCTGCGTAAATATTTTCATGATAACATTCCAGTATCTCATTTAACCCACTGAGCTTGAGCATGGGGTGATCCATGGAAATGAACACAATGCGCTGAGGGACTATGTGTTTCTTCAAAAGTGCGTCAATCATCTGGTACTGAATGGTAGTCTTTCCCACGCGACGAGTGCCAGTGAGCACCACCGTTCGCCGTAGATCCGTCTGCTCCAACCGTTTCATGGCCTCATAGTAGGCAAACCGGCGATAGGACTTTGTGAAGTCGGGATGAACAGTGCCGGTCATCCACCAGGGATTGAAGGCTTTTAGAACTTTGAGGATTTGCTCCTTGCTTGCGATAGACATATTTTCACCTCCAAAAAAATTTTAGAGCTTATTTTCTATTCTGTCAACATTTAATTAAAATATACTTATATTAAATTATAAGTATTATATAAAAACGTATGAGGAAGCTTTGATGTAAAGCAGCCTCATACGTTCCAGATCACCTCGGCCTCATCATTACACAACTTGATCTCCCGAATAAACTGGGCAGCTACCAGCTTTTTCTCGTGGAAATCAAGAGTTTGAAAATGAATGCGATTCCCGTGGTTCTTGTCACGAGTCCGAGAACGAGATTGTTGTTCCAAAATTACTTTGCGCTGATCCTCTAACTTTTGAATGGCTTGGTTGATATAGGGGATGGTTAGTTGGCTGCCTTCAGCAATAGCGGTAATTAGGTTCTCGATTTTTTGATCAATTCCTTTTAGTGCCTGCGCCATATCTGCGGTTTCAACAGTTTCTATATCTATACTAGGACACGCGGAGAGCAGGTGATTCAGCTCGGTTTCTACTGCATTCTCCAGCTCTCGGATATTGATATGGATGGTAGCGTCGCATAGACTAAGATTGGAACGGCCACTACATACAAGATAGTACTTCTCTTTGTCTCGATTGACTTTTACACTGTAGCCGCAACGAGCACATTTTAGCAGTCCGGATAGCCAAGTATGTTTTCCTTTCCCACTGCCGCCCAACTTGCGGTTAGAATCAAGTTTGTATTGACATGCCAGCCATATATTAGAAGGAATCAGACCGCAATGCGAGGCCAGAGAAAAATGCTGCTCCTTTACATCTTGATACTTTCCGGCACTGCGATCTCGTTTCCCTACAATCATACCGGCGTGTAGCCCATCAAATTCATCCAGAGAGTTGTGAAAATTCAGGCCTTTGGCCTGATAGAATAGATAGACATCCTCGTCAGCCATGACATATAATGGACTATGTAGAATACGGGAGAGCGCTACATTATCCCAAGTAGCCCTTTTGGGGCCTGGTATGTGCTGAGTATTGAGTGAACGAGCCACACTGCCCAGTGTAGCCTCCGCCTGTGCGTAGGAGGTGAAAATTTCTTCCACCACAGCGGCCTGATCAGTAGGGATTAGTCCCGGAGCAAGCCTGCCGTCAGGGCCGGATAATTTGCCGATGGAAAAGCCGTATGGAGCAGGTCCACCGGGCCAGGAACCCAATTTGACCCGCTGATAGTAGTTGTCCCGAACACGCTCGGCAGTGGTCTCCCGTTCCAACTGAGCAAATACCATGATGATGTTAAGCATGGCTCGGCCCATAGGGGTAGAGGTATCAAAAGTTTCGTTGATGGATACGAACTCCACATTGTGTTTTTTTAGGATCTCCCACAGCCGCCCAAAGTCAGCAATAGATCTGGAAAAGCGGTCTAGGCGGTAAACAATAATTTTTTGGATTAGGCCTCTTTCCACATCTTCCATTAGCTGCTGGAAAGCTGGACGATTTGTGTTTTTTCCGGAATATCCCCGATCTTGATATACTTTACAGTCTACAGCTGCCTCGCGATGACATAGGTCGATCTGGCTCTGAATGGAGAGGCTGTCCGCCTTTTCCACGGACTGCCGGGCATAAATCGCGTCCAGGGCGGACACCTCCTTGCATAAGTAGTAGAAATTGATTGGTTACTTAGGCCGCACAGCTCCCAGCGATAGTGAGATATGGGGATGCCGGTAACGCTGAAGAGCCAAGAGACAAGAACGGTACAGCGCCTGCAGATCTGTACGATTCTGCTGGCACTCAGAGGGAAATGGGTGCTGATGGACAATGTGCATGAAGCAGTCCTCCTATTTTATTAAGCTTGCTGAGCTGCCGCCTCGAGAGCGTCCAGCAGGATATGGTACACGCGGGGAAAATCCTTTCCAACTTTTACGGTACAAGAGTGATCGCTCTCGTGCAGGACCAGGCAGCGGGCAACCTTTAATTCTCTTCCCAGCTTATGTGCGGTCAGACCTTGATATCCATCTTGACGAGTGAGATAGTTTAAAAGGACATGGGGAGCAATCAACAAATTGTTTTTTTGAATCAGCCCAAGAGCAGTATGCCAGTGCTTCTTTTTTTTTATGACGGGAATATCTCCCGATTTGAGCCCGGCAATCAGCAAGGCAGGGATGGTGGCTTTGGGTATGGTACGTTGGATACTAGCGATAATGTTGCGTTGCTGGCCGTCCATTGCTGCAAGAGTCTGCTCCAGAAACACCAGCATATGAGAGTAGACTTGTGGACTTATGGCGCCTACAGAAAGGGCAAAGCGAAGAAAGGCATCAAAAGCCCACCGCAGACAGAATAGACCGGTTTGCAAGCGATCTAGGTGTTCACTGGAGCGAAGCAGTTCTGAATAGAGATTTTTAAGTTGGAGTCGCTCTTCCTCATAATGTGAAAGAAACCAGGTAAGAAAATGTTCCAGTGCTCCTGCGGTTACCATGCGATCATCCGGACGTCCACCCTTCATCGGGTGGCGGAAATGTACGATCAAACAACGAGTTACATCGGAAATCGTAGAGAGTGGAAACTCGGCGGTAATCGTTAGTCCTGCTTGTGTGGAGAGACATTGTGCTGAACCACCCATGCGGACACGAATTGCCCCTTTGTTCGTTGCCTCATGCAGGATCTGCGAGGCTAAATCCACTCGCTTTTGCTGAGAAATCTTTCCAGAAGAAATACATAAATCATCCAAAGTAACAGGAAGGTCCCTGGCTGAGAGGAGATTATTTCTTAATCCGGCAAGGGTACTCCCCGCCTCAGTGATTAACGCTGGTTGTTCAGTACCGCGTATGTCATAAAGGGCGAAAAACTTTTTAGCGGTCTCGGTCTTGCCAAACCCTGATGGACCTGCCAAATACAGTACGCTGGTTAAGGGAATGCCGCAGGACAGCACCAAGCTTTGCAAACTGGTGAGCAAGGTGAAGGCAAAAACAGGAATGCAGACAGAAGGGTTGTTGTTCTGAAGCCGTTGAAGTAGTTCTTCAGCAACTTGCTGAGAAGAAAATTCAGTCTCGCGCAGATGATATAAGGTGATTGATGGTGCAAGGATGAATGGGACATCCAGGTAGCCAAGCAGCCGGTCTCCGGCTACAAATACTGTTTGTCCATTCACAGTATGTAGACCCGTCACCCGAAATGCCACTCCAACACGGCCAGTTGATAACATCCTTGAAATCTGTTGAAATAGGCGAATCTCCAGTACTTTCCGATCTGAGCGGCGGAGAAGGGAGAGATCCGGGTGTTTTTTGAGCATCTTGGAGAAACTGTCCTGCTCCAACCATAGTAGCTCGTTGTACTTTACGGTGCCCGAGAGAAGCAAAAGCTCCACGCAGGCCACCCCAGATGAAGGGTTACCATCCCAGCAGAAGACCTGGGTTGCGACTACGTCCAAACTGGTGGCCTGTTCTGATTGAGTGGTATAGGTTTTGACCTTTGTCATGGATTTTCCTCCTCATCAGCGTAGTTTGCCTCTACAATGTTGAGCGGCGTAGGGAGAGACATAGAGTGCTCCAGAAGCAAAATCAGACGCTCATTGGTTTTTCCTAGTTCACTGATTGTGCTGTTGAGAAGCGCCAGGTACTGTAAATCGACTGGGTGGAGAGACTGAGGTAGCTGATAGTAGGGGGGCTTTGCTTGTTTTTTTCGTTTCTTAGATTTTTTATGCTTGATTTTAGCCGGAATCGGAAAAGTGCGGACTGGGCGGATGCTGAAGGCAGATGCCTTGTCAGAAGTGTCTTGGGAAGGGTGAAAACCGGTAAACATGTTGTAGCCTCCTTTGTTTTGTTACTGGCTATAGCTTACATCTGGAGGCCGCACATTACATTTTTTTCGAGACAAAGGAATAGAAAGATAGAAATTGGGGAGAATTTCAGTTTTCCTCTGGAAAAATATCGAAAAGTCTTTTTAAATGTTATAAGTATAATGCATCTATGAGCTTGGAACATATTGGAAAAGGTGATGACCATATGCAGCGTGGACTGACACCATCATTAAGCCCACAACTTTTAGTAGATACACGGCTTATAAATCCGGAGGATCCTCGCGCCAAAGAGGTAGAGAAATGGATTCAGGAGCTGCCCAAGATGTTAGGTCAGAAGGCTCCGTTAGAAGATAAATATATATGCCTTTGCAGGTGGTATGAAGAGAGCTGTTTGAGAGATCCAATTCAGCGGTTGTCAATTCTTCATATTTTACTGGCAGAGAACGGTGTCTGTTTTGCTGATGAGCGGGTGCGCTTTTTAAAGAAACGGAATGAGGAGCCGGCACGTCATCGTATGGATTGCTATATCAATACTTTGTTGAAAAAGCGGCGTCATAAAAACAGAACATACTGTGAGGAAGTGAAAGAGATTTTTTCCCCCATGAAGATTAGTGTGGAAGAAGACCTGCTATATCCATTTGGTGAAGTGGCGAAACAGTGGCACGATGTTTTTGAGAACGCATATCCCAAGGCCACCATAACATGGGGGATACAGGTATTGGAGAAGTTAGTCAGACATTGTAAAACGCAAAAGGTTAAACTGGAAGATAAGTTTTACCAAGAGAATGGTGTCTGCCGTTTGTTTGATATAGACGCACGTATCGCTTTGGAAAAGATGACTGGTGAGTCACTGAGTGACGATCAGTACGAAGCCATGGTGGAATGCTTTATTCCGCAGTATAACAAAGCACAAAGAGAGGAGCGGGGGGTTACCGCCAGGGCACCTAGATTTGTTCCAACTTTGAACGAAGCGATTTGGAAACAATATGAGCAGGCAAAGAAGAACGTTGACCAATTGGATAGTTGTATTCCGGAAATAAAGCACCTCCATGAATTTGCATTACAGGTTATTGCACAGATTGGTGAACCATACGAACTGGATTTGGACGTAGACAGTAATCCCGTACCCAGAATCTTACAAAATGAACTGAGATATTTATTTCCTGAACCGAAAGATACCACATCTAAAAAGCGGGGACAGTACATAGATGCTGTGGATACAGCAGGACTAATTCACAAGAAACTAACCGAGGCAGATCCGGGATATAAAACCATGGCGTTGGTATGGTTTTTTTATTTGACTAAGGGTCAAAGCCGTATTGTGAATCGAAAGATGGTGTCGGTGATAAAGGAAATGAGTTGGAAGGAGTACCGATACCGTATTCGGGATTATGAACAGCACAAAGATCTGTTTATGGCTCTGTTAAAGGAATTTCCTACCGAGCAAGAATATGCAGAGCTCCAAATGCAGATTTTCCTGCTTGTAACTGGATTTCTACCGAAAGGCGCACAGGACCCGGAGTTTTCTCAGCTTTTTTTGGTGCATGCATATCAGAATATGTGTTATTGCGCAGAACGACAGGCAGAGGTTAATCCGGCTATCCTGTGGAATTATCCTTGGTTTGCCACGCAAAGAGAGGAATATATAAAGACAGGTGGTGTGGCTGAATATTCCAGTATCTGTCATTGGTTTGAGGAAAATAAGCAGTGGCTTGAGAGGCAAAAGAACAGGCTTCGGCATTCATATGCAATGCAACCGGATGCTACTCTTGATGAGTGGAAAGCTTATATGGCCTCTCTGAGAAATATGTATATGCCGGATCACAGCAGGGACGGCAAATGCATGGGTAAGGATGGCCTGATTAGATATCTATATTCCGAACACAACAGTGTGGCCTACAGAGTACCAGATAAGCTCCCAGGTATAGTAGACAAAGAGACCAGAGATAATATGCGCCAATGTATTATGGAATATCTGGGCCTTTCCTTATGGCGTGAGCATTTGGCCGACACATTAAAAGAGTACTGGCTACAAACCATAAAACAAGCAGTATGGTACAAATAAAATCCGGGAAATCCGGGGAATTTTCCCGGGTTTCCCGGATTTTTTCAGCTATGGACTTTGCGATAAAAGGTAGATTTACTCATGTGAAGCTTCTTCATGGCTTGAACTGCTGTGATATTTCCGCTTTTCCACTGTGAGATCACAAGATCGAAGTCGGTGGGTGTTATTGGCTTTCTTCCAGTGTATTTTCCCTTCTGCTTGGCGATTTCGATTCCCTCCCTCTGACGCTGAAGGATATATTCCCGCTCCAACTGGGCCACAGCCCCAAATACGGTAAGCATGAATTTTCCGGTTGGGGTGCTGGTATCGATGGCCTCCTTCTGCGAAAGGAAGATCACCTCTTTTTTCTCCAGCTGTTCGATCAGGTCCAGCAAATCTCTGGTGTTGCGGGCAAAGCGGCTGATGGACTCCACCACCACGGTATCACCCCGACGCACATAGTCCATCATCCGTTTCAACTCCGGACGGTCGGCGTTCTTCCCGCTGATCCGGTCAATGTAGACTTCATCCACCTCCAACAATTTCATCAACACCTCCTGACGAGCAATGTTTTGCTCCTGGGTACTTACCCGGATATAACCGATTTTCATGTTCAACCCCCTGTGTCCCAATAGGGTCGGCCTGAAATCTGGAACGTTTCAAAAGCCGGAAAGCGACCCTATTGGGACCGTTTTTTCATGTCCCATTTGGGTATACCCCAATGGGACGTTTTTGTTACACCTCTCCGCAGTAGAGGTAGTCCTCGATCTCTTCCTCGGTAAAGCCATCCTGCAGCAGTTGGTCAATGGTCCAGGGCGACAATCCAAAGGAGCCGGCTACGGAGTATAGCGCCTGGACATAGTCGGATTTCCCATTTTCGGTATGTGCTGTCCGTTTTACCCCATTCCATGTGGGTAAAACGCAGGCACTGCTGCTCCATCCTCCCCACCAAAGACGGCAAGTGTCAAAGTGGGAGCGGGCCAATTTTCCGCTGGCATCAATCTGCAAGATGTCTCCACAGACCAGCGTTACTTCTTCTCGCCGGACCCAGAGAAACGGCAGAGGCAGCAACGCCCGGTCTAAAATTTCCCGAGTCGATGCATAGACATAGATCCCTTGGTTGGGAAGATGGTAAATGCATAGAGGATTATTTCCTTTGATAAAATACAGATTGTTTTGATGATCCAGTACGGTAATACTAAAGGATCCATCCAGTTTCTCGGCCATGGCTGCCAGCGTAGCGGCATGAATGTCACCGCTGTGCTCCAGCAGCTGAACTGCCACATAGCTGTCCGTACGGATTTTGGTGCGGGGCAGCTTTTCTTTTCTGCGCAGCTCCAGGTCATTGTAAATCATCCCGTTATGGGCCAAGGCAAAGGAAGTTTTCCCTGCTGTGGCCCGGAAAGGGTGATTATTGAAATTCTTCTTGGCGCTGCCTTGGGTAGTCAGCCGGGTATGTCCCATGATGACGGGAACATTTTGGGGAAGCCTTGCCCGTAGACAGTGGCCCGGCACCGGGCGCTTATAAACCTGAATCGCTCCCCGGGAACAATACGCGATCCCAGCGGCGTCTGTCCCCCTTGCCTCAGCGGCAGTGGCAAGGGAATGGATGGTGCGGTTCTTTTCCTTGGCAGTCAGGGTGTTGCGGTAATCTATCAGTCCAAACAGACAGCACATATTCAGATCTCCTCCTCTTGACCCACCGGCTCATTGACATACAGCCTGCGCTCTTTCAGATATTGAAGCAGCTCCGGCTGAGTACATCCACTGACAAACGTGGTCCAAGACAGTGCCCGTACTTCATCATCGGACAAAGAAATCGCCACATCACAGATGCGGTCCAGCAGCTGCAATGTGGCGATGATGGTATTTACTTTCAGAGTCCCCCGGAACATGCGAAATTCCACCGTATCCCGATTGGTCAGATTCACACAGGTATAGCGCCCGGCATGACATCCCTTTTTCGCGTGGTCCAGAATATCCCGGGGCTGTTCCCGATAGCCATACCGAGCAGCCCAGCGCTCCAGCTGGCGCTGCGTACGGCGGCTGAATTTCAGCAGCTCTTCCCAGTGCTTTTCAAAGAAGTAGAGTACCCTGGCAATGGGCGCATCCTGCTCCTGCTCAGTCTTTCCAAAAGCCGCCCGACTGATATGAACATGAAGGCCACAGGTCCCGGCTCGGTGGCTGAGATATCCCAATGCAGCCGCCCTCCGGCACACCGCTTCCCAGGGCATCTTCTTCTGCTGGTATTCCAAACTCATGGGATGGGTCACGATCTCCAGGCCTTCTTCCAGCGATCCGTCATGCTTGATATACGCATGCTTTCCTTCGCGGTTGGCAATACTCAGAAGTTCCACGGCATTGGGAGTGGACTCACCTCCACCGTCAATTTCAAGTTCCACTCCAAAGTATCGCGGGCCGGATCCGTAGAAGACGGGCTCCGGCTTGTAGTAATAGTCATGGATGCACGCATCCCGCTCCATGGCGTGAAAACAGCGGGAGCAGTAAGGTCGTTCATCAAATTCATCAGTGGCATCATAGTAGGTCTCGCTTTCTCGAATCAACTCACCGCACAGGCAGCAATTGGTGTACTGCTCTTCATAGCAGGACTGGCAAAGGGGCAGTGTTTCGCTGCCTGCATTGTCATCCGTCCATAGACGTGCCCCGCACTGACGGCAGCGTATGGTAAGCAGATCCAGGCATTGAGGACAAAGGGTTTGGCCGTCGAACACCTGGCGTTGCGCGTCGGCAAACTCCTGACAACAAACGTGGCAAGTAAAGGTGTGTTTCATGGTGTGTTCTCCTTTCAGGTTTCTTCTGTGGACAGTATTTGATACAGCATAGGCAGCAGTATTTGCGTTGGTGCGACGATATGCTGCTGAAGTGCATGCTCCGCTTGGACGGTATATGCTTGGCGACAAAGTTCCATCTTCTGACTCAGATCTGACTCCAAAGCATGAAGGGCAGGCAGAAGGTCATAGCCATGGCGGATCAGCAGCTTGCCCAGCAGCCAGGTGATTCCAGACTCTCCTTCGGATGCGTCATAGGTGGAATATTCTGTGTAATTGAGATAGCAGCTGGGGTCATTGAGCGTATAGGGGGGATGGTGTAACGAAAGATTGGCCGCCAATTCTGTCAGCACCTGGTCAGGTTGGAGCAGAGGGGTGATACGGTTCAGAACCGGGGCAGTCTGCCGGGTCCGCATGGGCATCAGTACATCCCGCAGTTCTCCCAGATGCTGATTCAGCATGCGGCGAAAGGTGCTGAACCAGCTGTCAGGATGATCTGGGTCTGTCTCATGGCGAAGCCATTCCTCCGCTTGTCGGTATATGGGCAGAAAGGTTTTCTCCGCATTTTTGCAAGCGGATCTTTGGCTTGGAAAACTCTCTTCCCAGACGCATGAAGAGCGCATCCAGCTGAAACCATAATCCGGCACCGGACAGGGAACTGAAATTCGAGACGGGAAGGACTCCAGTCTGCGAATACATGCTTGCAGGTGCGTAAAATTTTGTGTCATAGATCTCCTCCGGGCAGAAATATAGCCCCGGAAGTTGTCTCCGGGGCTATGTGTTAAATACGATATTCGTCATTTTGATTTTTTCTCTGGTGCTCCACAACTTCCACAACCAGTTGAACAGCGGTGCAAAAACCATCGATAAAAGCGGAACGGATCACTGCGCCTTCCCTTGCCTGATAGGAATCTTCCAGCCTTTCCAACAGCGGCTTTTTGTCTGCACTTAATTCTTGAGACAGTATCTGGATCATCTCGTCGATCTCAGCGCTCTTTTCCTTGTACGTTGGCTCTCCATAGCGGAAACACGATCGAATTAGCTTCTCAATCATGATGCTCCCTCGGGAAATACTCCGGACACCAAAAGCGGTGTGTGTATCGCTTGATCTGCTCCGGGGTTAGGCTTTCAAAGTGGTCGCTGTTCGGTGGGGCAGCGCAGAGAAAGAAGGTTCCGGCAATGATATCGTAGATTTCCCCGGTTTCCTCCCAGCGCAGGCAGCGGTTGAGGGGCAGTCCCAGTAACTTTCCCTCCTCGTGGCAGATCAGCGCCACCCGCTCTTCAAAGGGATAAACCGCCTGGATAGGGCCGCCTACTATGCTCTGCAGGGAGACCAGATCCTCGTCTATATCCCTGGTCACCGGCATTTGACCAGGGGAAACCATCAGTATTTTCATAGAATTCCTCCTGAATATAAAATTTGCCCATGGGAGCGCAATGCACCCATGGGCTTCATTGATATAGTATATAGTTCGTTATCTCTTGTGCCCAGATGAAATATGGGGAGAGCTTCTCATCCCGTTCAGATTTTATATCCCAGCTTTCGATATTGCTCAATTAGTTCCGCTGCAGCCTTGTTCTGGGCAACAGTTTTTTTATCATATCGATCATGAAGACCACTAAACACACCAAATACAGCCAGCACAATGGCAATGATGCCGGGAATTCTCATATGAAAGAGGTAGTTGATTAACAGTCCGATCCCTGCAATTACAACACAGCCAAAAATGAGGCTCAAAGGCGATTCCTGGCTTTCCTCATAAGTTTTGGCTTTTTCTAAAGTTTCCTTTAGCCGCTGGCTGGTAGCACTATCCAGACAGGACAAAAGTCTGGCCTTTTCCCCGTCAGGACGGTTCATCTGCATGATCTTGGCGCGCAACCCCATAAAGTCCTGCTCACTGGCGCACAGCTGGAACATATCCTGAATCATTTGGCTGGCTATGTCGTTTTGCTCCTTCTCCGCACGCTCTTTGGATTGCTGTTGTTCCCGCTCTGCGCGTTCTTTAGCGCGTTCCGCCCTGCGTTGCTGACGCAGGGGATCAGCCTGAGGCGGCTCAAAGTGAGCGGACGGTCCAGAAGGATCAGTCTGTTCCTCGTTTAGAAGAAGGATTGCTTCCTGTGTACTGATTTCTTCGCCGCATTTGCCGCAATGCCCACGTTCCCGCGCATCATTCACATAAATGACCTGCCCGCAATACGGACATTTTCCGGATACTCTTGCCATAGTAAACCCTCTCTCTTTGTAGAATTGATTTTATATCAGTTCGGCTCCGCACTCAAAGCAGTATCGATCATCGGCGTCATTTTCCGCTCCACACTCGAAACAGTAGCAGACATTGTGTGAGTCTGGGGACTCCTGGGCCGGGGTCTCTTCTTTTTCCTCAGTCGGTGACCATGCGGCGTGAGGAAGTTGCAGATACCATTTTAAGGCCTCCGAGAGAACTTCAGCCTTGGGATGGAGTGTCCTCAGAAAAATGATTAGGGCGAACAATAATTCCAGAAAATCTTCCAGAAGTTCTGACTGTGTAATCTTGCCAGAGTGGAGCAGGTGGACACGGTGTTCACCAAAATATAAATACTGGTTTTGGTTTGAGTCATCACACCTCTGCTCAATGTCACTTATGATCTGTTCGATTGGCAGTACGGCAATTTGACTTCCATGTTTTAGGTATATGCGTTGATCTGTGACGAGAAAACCTTCTTTTCCGCTGCGGCTCAAAGTAGAATCATAGAGAATCAATGGCTGCTCTTGTCCGTAATGAGCATAGGAAACTTTAGCATTTTGGAGCTTTACCTGGCCTTTATTGTGATCAGCAGGAAGGAAATAAAAGCCGTCCTCACCCAGAAATTCAAAAATGTCGCCGAAATAAGATAGCATATCTTCAAGATCTGTGGTCAACGGCGCTACATCTTCAGACTGGAAGCCCAAATCAATCGTAAGAAGATCTACATATTCCGTTTGATACTCCAGTAGGAGTTGAACTGCAGAATCCACAGTGCGCTTGACTTCGCCGTAAAACTTGTCGATGTTATATTCAAAAAAACGAGCAAAGTCGCGCATCTCGTCCAAACGATCAGGGAATAGGCGGACTGCCAGTTTGTAATAATTGGGGGCAAAAGGAAAGGTCTTCAGCATTTGCAGCACTGCCGCAGCTTCTTGGTTGGAAGAAATTCGATGTTGCTCCAGATCGTCATAAATTTTGTCTGCTTGGGCCTGATGCTCGTGAGTAAATCGGGTTATTTTTTGTCCTGTCCGGGCAGCAATTAAATCGATCACAACATAGTGAACCCCCAGAATGTCTTCCTGAATGGCCTCAGTCAGATCTCCGGCTATTCCACTCCGGAAGAGACGATCTTTGGCATTAGAGGCACTCACAGCTGACCCCATATTTCCCAAAGCATTGCCCAGAGAGTGGAGTGCGCCAGTGGTGGCGTTAATTGCCCCCGCTGTTATGATACCTTTGGCTGCACCACGCAGGCCAAATCCGCCTCCTACTACACGGCCACGGCTGTCCTTTCTGGCTTCCCGGTACTCCCGCATACTCTCCTGTTGGTACAAAATCTGTTGATATTGTTCCTGGATATCATGAAACTCTCGATATGTATTGCAGCAATACTTGTTGGTATACTGGGTCAGCTCTTGCTGTGTGACCCCGAAAATTTCTATCTGGGATAACAGATCATTCATCAGATCTGTGGCCTGTGCAAACAATGCAGGAAAATCTTTCGGGAATTGCTGTATAAACTGATCCATACTGTGGTAGGTGGAATAAAAGTGTTCAAAAAAATCCTTGGACAAATCTACTGCCAGCTCCTGAAAGGCACTTCTTAAGTCAATATATGACTCAATACTGTTAGGGAAACTTACTTGTTGACTCAGTAAGGGCAGTGTAATGGCTTGAGTTGTATCCTGGGATGTTTTGGGTTGTCCCGATGAAGGTATGTTGGCATCAATTTTTGTGCCGCAGCGGGGGCAGAACTGCATCTGCTTGCTGAGTTCTAACCCACATTGAATACAAAACATAGCAGTTACCTCTTTTTACTTAATGTGTTTCAAGTAAAAGTCACACTCCTTTTCAGCATTATAACACAGATATCAATAAATACAATATGATAAACATATAATATTAGTTGATGTCTAAGGAGAAAGAAATCACCCATACTTACCAAAAGAGAGGTGATTTTATGTTTGCCAGAATCCGCAAAGCACGTGAGGACGCTGGATATACAAGAGAAAAATTTGCGGAACTGTTAGATGTCAGCGTTTCTTACCTGGCCGAAGTGGAGCGTGGCCGTACCAACGTATCTGTAAAAACATTGATCAAAATCTGCAAGTTACTGGGCCTATCTGCCGACTATGTTTTGTTCGGGGAATCCAGGAATGAAGATGCAGAGCTGTTGGAGAAGTTGCACCGTTTGGACGAAAAATACCTCCCGGTGGTCACTCAGTTGATTAACAATCTTTTAGCCTTGAGTACGAAAGGCCAGGATACATTGCCCCAGTAAAAAGGGTAATAAAATTTTAAAACCCACAATGATTGATCAGTCGGTCAATCATTGTGGGTTTTCTACTTACAGTTTCCAATGTGGAATTCGGTATCAGTAGTTATTGAGTATTAAAGCAGACAAAATAAATCGCGAAAAAATCGGTTAATTCTAGCCTATCCAGCTTTTAGAATATCTTCATAGAGATATCGGATAATTTCCCAATCTATCGGACACCGTTTCAGCGGATGCCCGATCGCAGCTACCATCTGCTCCCGGTTGGTCCGCCAGGCTCTGGCAATAGCTGCGGATACGTGCCTGGAGACATTCTCTACGTCTGTGTGATAATGGCGGGCTACAGCAGGATACAACCAAGCTGAGGTAAGAGACGGATCACCTGGATGGGTGAGGGAGAGATAAACAGCATGGGACAAGAAGAAAAAGCCGCTGCAATCTCCTTTGAACCCCATGCTGTACAGGGCGTCATAAATTAGAACAGTCAATTCTTCCGGCTTCATGCTTCTTTTTCTCTGGCCCGGGGCCGCCCCGGCTGCTGCCAGGGTCAGGCCCTCGGGCACGCGGGTTTATGAGGTACAATGACAGCGTCGACTACAGACGGCGATGTCATCCAAGTTCCGCGGCAGGTAGTGTAATGGCCGCGGGACTGATTTAGTATTTTTCGGAACCCGAGATGGCTCCAACCGTCTCTACCCAATTTCCGTTGGAGTCGTAAATATCGGCTACTACCCGGACCCGGTAGGTACGCCCCTTAGGAATAGCTTTTGTCCCATAAAAGTCTACGCTATTTCCCTCCCCATACCAAGTATAGTAATTCATCCACACACCATCGCTATCCAGCCACTGGAGACGCATGACCGCATTTTTTGCAGTATAACCTGGATGGCAGTCTACATAGCCCCAACATTCCGCAATGCCTCCTGAGAGAATTGCAATAGAAGCGCTGGTACTGAAGGTACCAATATAGCAGGGCTGGACCTCCTCTTCCGATTGAAACTCAATGGGCATGGCCATAACCCCTGGAGTCAGAGGAGCCATCAGACACAGGGTTAGAACCAGAGGTACTACCCCTCGGCGGAACAAGCTTTGTTTCATTTCTTATTCATCTCCTTCTACAGCACTACCTATACAGGAGACGCAGAATGTGACAGATTGCAACAAACTTTTCTTTTTAGTAACGTAATCCACTAGCCAAAAGCAGGAGTTTATCTTGTGAAAGATCCGTAGCATAAATAGAAACCGATTTATTGGCCTTCTCATCTACCCAGAAAACAGCAGTATACTTCTCCTGTTCTATAATCCACCCATCAAACTCTCCAATGTCAACTGGAATAATGGTCCCTGTCTCACTGTCATAAGTATAAGCGGAAGCATCCTCAGATCCTGTTACACGGATACGAATACTCTCCAACTGTTCGTTGATGAATTCTACCTTCTGAGCTCTGGCCGACTCCTCTCCATCCACATATTCATATCCATCTGGCATCCATTCAAATCGCAATCCTTTATAAAATAGGATGTTATTTTCTTGAATTTCTCCCACATCCTCCTCTTTGGGATTCCGGAAGGTAATAGCGGTAAAAGTCTGGGCCACATGAGAAAAGATCTCCGACAAAAACTCCCGGAATTGAGGAGAGAACGCACAAGCCGCTGTAGTCATGGCTGCGCACAATACCGCGGCTACCAGCACCTTGGTCAACACGCCCCGTACCCGCCGTCCCACACTGGGCGCAAAAGCCCTTCGGATGGCCATCCGGCAGCGCCGTACGGTGTGCTGCGGTACCTCTGCCCCAGGATCTTCCTCCAGTTGCTTTTGAAGTTCCTTGGCCCGTTCTCCTTGGCGGACGGCCACTTGTTCCATAGCTAGCGCCCAGGAAGCCTCGTAATAGTTGTCCAACAGTTCTCGGTGTGTTTTCATTCTTTTCTCCTCCACCGCCCATGATACCCAAGTTGGTTTTCTATTTTTCATTGTATCATAGTTTTGATTTAAGAATTCTAAAACCAATATATGAAATCTAAAATACGGAAAATTTCGCCAGAAATATTATTGGAAACCTAAAATGGGCCCCGTTTCGACTTTAGAAAAGATATAATATCGCCCATAGGACAACGGCGCGCCGAAACCCAATCACAGGCGCGCCGTTCCAAAATCTATGTAGATGGGGGTAGAACTATGGCGGAATTTGGCGAATTAATGGCAGAACTGCGGCAGGACCGTGGACTGACGCAGAAGGAATTGGGCAAGATCTTATCCGTTTCCACAGGCACCATTTCCAACTATGAAAATGGGGTCCACTATCCAGACCTGGAGAAACTGGTCCAGCTAGCCGACTTTTTCCAGGTCAGTACTGACTATCTGTTGGGAAGGAAGGATTACGCCGTCCCTACCCAAGCGCCAAACCCACACCTACCTCAGGATGCGGTATTGGTCCAAATGGTTCACAGTCTATCCCATCTCCCGGAAGACCGCAGGCTGGCTTTGGCTTTGATTATCCGTGATTTGGAACAGCATGCTCAGTGCAGCTCCCAGGAAAATGAAGGTGACAAATGATGATGATGCCTGCGGTAATCCTGGCAATTCAGGATGAGGATGACCGCCGTTATATGGAATGGGTCTTTCAAACCTATCATAAATTAATGTACTACTATATTATGGAAGTCATCAAGAATCCATGGACGGCTGACGATGTGATGCAAGAATGTGTGGTAAAATTAATTCACAAGATAGACACAATCCGTCAGTTGTCTGAAAGCAAGCGGCGCAATTACATCATTACCACAGCTAAGAACACTTCCATTAGCTTCCTTCGGCGCACAGCGAGCCAAAAAGGTACCTCCTATGACGAATGGGCAAAGGACTGTGTGGGTACAGATCCGGAGGATGACCCAGAAGATCTGATCCTCCACCAGGAGGAAATCCAGCAGCTGCAGCTGGTTTGGGATAAGCTGGACGAACGCAGCAAATTCGTACTGTCAGGGCGCTATATTCTGGATCGCTCCTTTGATGAATTGGCTCAGGACCTGAATGTAAGTCCGGCAAGTGTCCAGAATCCCCGTAATGAAAAACTCAAAATCACTATTACACAGAACAACCGCTGAAGAACAAAAAGTTCTTCAGCGGTTGTTTGCAATATTCAAAGATATATGTTTGAGGTACTTACATCGTAGTTCTTGTTCTTTGTGTAGTCATTTAGTATAAAATCCGGCAAAGCCAGTAGAGATATGGTTTTGTGTAATCTTTTTTTGCCACATCAACTCTTTGGCAAAGGTTGACCACAGTAATTTGGTGTGTTTTATTTCTGATAAATTATTTTGCGAAGACAAGGTGTGATATTCTGTTCATTGTTGCCCAAAGTAATAGGATTTACATCAATCGTATCAAACGCATTCATCAATTTTTCAAACTTGTGTGGCCTAACTATCCCATACCCATCTTTCCATTTACAAGCTACAATATCCAGTCCGGCACTGCGGCTTGTTTTTTTCAATAGAAACAGCATCTGTTCTTTTGTGTTGGAATCTAAAGCACTCCATTTAATTTTCCGTACCGCTTCGGAGTAAGGCAGATGGGTACCACTGGAAGGAAACAGCTTGTCCAGATAATAGACCAGCACATTGCGGATTTCTTTGTAACCAGCGTTAAGCATGATGTATAGATTATGGTCACGCTTTAAATTAAAATATTTCAAGAATTTCTCTCGCTTGACCGAGACTTCAAGACGAAGAATTTTCTGATTCTTTATTTCAGGTGGGCAACGATCAAATTTTTTTAATTCATATACTTTATCATAAACTTTAAAGCAGCATTTTTTGTTTTTGAATGAAAAATAATGAGCTTTTTCCCCTTTTAGTTCATGACGTTTATAGTGCCGCGGGCACTTGGATTTACGAAAAATACGGATGAGCGAGGAGAGATTTGTATCTTTGCTGCAGTACAGATCTAAGGTCAAATCCATTCGGCTAAGGCTCAAATTCTCTGGGTTTATGACTGGTTTATCGCAATGGGACAGCTGGATTTCTTTAAAAAGCGTTTCAAGCTGTTCCAACATATCCATCACATTGCCCTTTGTGGGTTTGTAAAGTTTTAACGGTTGATATTTTCTGGATAGCAAGGAGGTAGGATTTACGGCAAAAGAAATTCCGTTGGATTTATTGTGGCTTTGATGGATTCTCATTGTGATACCCCGGTCTATGAAATAGCTGCTTTTCATGCGGCGGTCAAGATTGTATGGATCAGAACTGCGTATTTGAATCGCTCCCTTATCCGTCACATAATCAATGACTTTTTGAGTCTCCGAATATTTTAAAGCGCCGGTGTATAATTCGATGGTGTGGATTCCCATTTCTACTTTATTTAGTTTCATATGATTCCCTCCTCTTTCGCTGGCAGTTGGTGCAGTGGCGGCAGGTGTTTGGATTTTTCTCCCCCAGAGCAGAGAGAAGCTGCTGCATAATGCATGAGTTACTCTCTACAAGATTGACCATTTCTTGGATTCGCATCTCGAACGATTTTTTTACATCGTTTGTGAGCCTCTCAGTCAAGACGATATGTTTGGCCAGGCTAATGTCATCAGGATGGTACAGTAGCACAGCGTGTGCCTTTTTACCATCCCGCCCGGCGCGGCCAATCTGCTGGTAATAGTCAATAATACTTAGGGGCAGATTGAAATGGATAATCAGGTGGATGTCTGGTACATCCACCCCCATTCCAAAAGCTGTGGTGGCTACCATAATCCGTTTTTTACCATGGATAAAGGCTATCTCATTTTTCTCGCGTTTGGCGGGGTCCATGTAGGCGTGACATTTTGTGATCTCTCCTGGGAAATGTTTGGAGAGATAGTTCGCCATCATGTCCACATACTTTCTAGTCGCGCAGTATATGACGATGCGACCATCTTTTCTATATTTTTTAATGTAATACTTTGTTTTCGAAAGTCGCTGTTTTATGGACATGTTTAGACAACCCTCATGTAGCAAGATCAGATTTGACCGCACTAGGCTGTTCACAAAAATCTTTGGCTCGCGTAGTTTTAGCAGGCGGCAGATTTTCTCACGGTATACAACGGGAGCGGTTGCTGTAAAGGCCGCGATGACTGGTCGGCGTTTAAGTTTGGAGATAAAATCAGAAATATTTAAATAGCTAGAGCGGAAGGTATATCCCCAATCAAGGATACAGTGGGCCTCATCAATGACCACCATGCTCGGGGGGTTATGGGCAACGGCATCCCGAAAGGAGGGAGAGGCGAGTCGTTCCGGAGTGACGTAAAGAAAAGGAGTGTCGATTTGTATGCGACACCCTTTTCCTTCATTGGTTATATATGTAATACCGGTTGTCTTCATGGGATGTGTGCTAGAGATAAATTCGGCTCCAATACCCAGTCGGTTGAGCGTTTCTACCTGATCCAGCATAAGGGAAATCGTAGGTTCGACTACCAAAGTCCAAGAACGAGTTTTTTCATACATGACCAGAGTTGCACATTGAAAAATTGCGGATTTTCCTGAACCTGTGGGGGCAATGATTAATGTATCCTGTCCATCTAGGATGCTGTGGATGGGTTTGATTTGGTGCTTGCGTAGTGTTTCGATCCCTAGCTTTTGCATGACGTGCTTGAGGTCGTAATTAAGTTTCATAAAGAAAACCTCCCAATTTGTGATAAAGACGATAAGAGACGTGACTCTATAACTCTGTTGGAAGGCAATCATTTTTTAATAACGTATGGTGGACTTATTTTGGTTCCTACTCAAAATGAAATTTCTGATAAAACTATATTAAGAGAGGAGAAAATCAATAATTTGAAGAAAAATGTGATGATAAGAGAATACTTAATAGGTTAGCTAAACTAGAAAGGAAAATCTGCCGCAATCCCTTGTGGCAGAGTGGATTGAATCTGTTTGGGACGTGGATAGTCTGGACTGGAAAGAGATCTCCGCCCCCGAGATCCAAAAGCGGGTGGTGAGCAAGGTGTGCCCCGGGTCCATCGTTCTCTTCCACAACGCGGCCCTTCACACCCCCGAGGCCCTGCCCGGCATCCTGGAGCAGCTGACCCAGGAGGGCTACACCTTTGTGCCCATCTCCCAGCTGATCCTCACCGAGGAATATTCCATCGACCACACCGGGCGGCAGTGCCCGGCGGAATAAAAAAATCTCCCCCGGCGCTTTCGCGTCGGGGGAGATGGCGTTTTAGGCAGTCAGGCCCTTGGAGAAGGCGGTGAGGATCACCGCGGCCTGGGCGCGGGTGGTGGAGCCGCCGGGAGACAGGACCCCGGGGGCGGTGCCGCTGATGAGACCCTGGGCCACCGCCCAGCTCACAGCATTGCGGGCGTAGGCGCTCACCTGGCCCTGGTCGGTGTACACGGACAGGTCCGCCTGCTTGCTGGTGTCCTGGCCCTTGTACTGGGCGTACTTGTAGAGGATGGCGGCCATCTGCTCCCGGGTGATGGTGTCCTCGGGGCCGAAGTGTCCGCCTCCGTAGCCGGTGACAATGCCCTGCGCGTTGGCCCAGGTCACCGCCTTGGCATACCAGGCGCTGTCCTCCACGTCGGTGAAGGGGGAGGCCTGGTCCACCTGGGGAGTGCCCTCCAGGCGGTAGAGGATGGTGACGATCATGGCGCGGCTGGTGGTGAGGTCGGGGGCAAAGAGGCTGGCGCCCACGCCGGCCATGAGGCCCTCACGGCTGACGTACTCCACCGCCTGGTAGTACCAGGCCCCGGGGGCCACGTCCAGGAACAGGGTGTGGCTGCCGCCGCCGGAGGAGCTGCCGGAGTCACTTCCGGAGCCGCTGTCGGTGCTGCCAGCGCCGCCCTCCACCGCGGGGTAGAGGGTCTCGGCCAGGCTGTCGTCCAGCACCTTCAGGCCGGAGGCCTTCTCTACGGTGAAGGCGGTCCCACCGGAGAGGGTGCCCAGGGTGAGGGTGCCGTTGGTGGTGAGCAGGCCGGATTTGGCAGTGAGATAGAGGGTCACAGCCCGACCGTTCTGGCTCAGGGCGGTGTGGACCCGGGAGAGGTCCAGACTGCTGTCAGGCTGGAAGGTGCAGGGGGTGTTCTGAGACAGGGTCAGAGTGATCTGAAGGCTTTGGCTGTTCTGGGGCAGGCCGGACAGACCCACCTCCTGGCTGGCGCTCTCCTGGGTGGAGGAGAGCACCAGCTTGGGCGCGGCCTGGGCCGCGGCGGCGGGAAGGGTCAGGGAAAAAGCCAGAGCCAGGGCAACGATGAGAGAAAGAAAGGGAATTTTACGCACGGGTATCCTCCTTTTTTATCCGTTGTTGCTTCCGGTAAAGGTGATGAGGGGCAGAGAAGATCCGTCCTCCCCGCCGTCGGGGAAGTCCAGCCACAGGGTCTGGCTGGTGAGCCGCTTGCTGTCGGTGCTGTTGGGGTCATCCTGGCGGTAGAACATGGCGCGGATCTCGGTGGGGTAGGGGTCGTTGACGCCGCTCTGGGCGTTGAGGGCGGCCTCCGCCTCCATGTCGGGGACGAAGATAAAGAAGCCGTCGCTGGTGTCGCTCACCGCTCCGTCGGCGGGGATCTCGGCCAGCAGGTACAGCTCGCCGTTCATGGGCCGCTCAATGGTGGTCACCTCCCCCGCCTCGGGGGTGGTGTTGTACCGGGCCTGGATCTCCACGCAGTTGTAGACGGGGTTGCCGCGGTAGGTGCCCAGGATCACCAGGGTCCCGGCGGGGATGCCCTGGTAGGCGTCCTTCAGGATGCCCACGGTAGCGCCCTGGTAGAAGTCCACCCGGTCGCCGGGGTAGTCCAGCAGCTGGACCTGGGCCCCTTCGGGCAGGCCGGTGATCTCCAGGGAGACCACGGAGTAGGTCCAAATGCGGGTGTCCTCGGGACCGGCTCCGGGCTTGGTGAAGTAGGCTACAAGCTCGGTGCCGGAGAGGGTGCCCGTCTTGATGGTGAGGGTCTTGTCCTCGGCCCCCTCGGTGCAGACCACGGCGGTGACGGTGTAGGAGCCGCTCATCTCGGCGCTATTGGTCACCTTGATGCCGGTGACGTCCACGGCGCCGTTCTTCATGGCCACGGAAATCTTGCCGTCCTGAGCGGAGAGGGTGTACAGGCTGGAATCGATGGTCTTGTCGTAGGAGACCAGTACCTCGTTGCTCTGGACCTCAGAGCCCACGTTGCCCAGCTTGTCCACGGGCACCACAGTGTAGGTGTAGGTCAGGTTGTTGGCGGCACCCAGGTCGTCCCGATAGGTGCTCTGGGTGGTGAAGCCGATGGTGACGCCGTTGCGGCGGATCTCGTAGCCCTGAATGGCAGAGGCGTCGGAGTGGTTCATGGTGAGGGTCACCACCTGCTCAGAGGCGGAGGCGGTGACGGACAGGGAACCGCTGGCGGCCTTGCCGCTGCCCAGGCGGTAGGTGCGGGCGGCGTCATCCAGATACCAGATGGCGCGCTCCTCGGCGGGGTAGGTCTTCAGGATGTCCTTCACCCCGTCGCTGAGGGTCATGCCCCAGCGGGTGAAGAACTCGGTGAGGTTGCGGTTGGCCGCCTTGGCAGCGGTGAGGGCCACCTGCTCGTCGTAGGAGTAGCTGCTGCTCCGGTAGAGCCCGGACTTCCACAGCCGGAAGAAGGTGTTGTAGAAGGTCAGGGGCGCCTCGCCGTTGTCATAGGCCAGGTGGAGCTGCCAGTACATGCCCAGCTGGACAAAGACGTTGTTGGCGGTGCCGGGGCGGGCCTGGGCCACCTTGTTGAAGATGGTCTCCCAGCGGCCGTCCTCGGTGAGACGGGTGTTCAGGGTCATGGCGCTGCCGTCCCAGGCCTGGAGGGCCAGAGAGTAGATGTTGTTGGTGGTCTCGGCCTGGCCCAGCTTGTCCATGTTGTGGCCGATCTCGTGGGCGATGCCCCAGCCAAACAGGCCGTTGGGCTGGCTGGCTCCGGTGGCGGAGGTGGGCTTGCCCTGGACCAGGGGGGCGGTGGAGCCGTACTCCACGCCGATGTGCTCCCCGGCGGCGTACATGAAGGCGCCGGCAAACATGCGCATGTAGCGGATGTTCTGGCGGGTGGTCATGGGATACTGATAGCTGGACAGGGTGACGTCGGCATCAATAATGCCCTGGACCTGGTTGGCGATGAAGAGCTCCTCCTCCCAGGCCAGAATGTTCTGGTACATGGTTTCCACCATGGCGTCCTCGTCGTTGCCCACGCCCTTCAGGCCGGACAGGACCTGGTCGGCGGGGAGGGAGAGCAGCACGCTGGGGGTGGAAATCTCGGTGGCGTTGCGGATGGTGACCTTCCAGCTCTGGCCGGAGACACCGGACTGGGAGAGGGTGTCCACCAGGGCGGACAGCTCCTGGATGTAGGTGCGGATGGCGGTCTTGCGCTGGCCCTGGTCCATGGTGTACCAGTTGGACAGCTCCAGCACAGGGGCGGAGAACACATTGCTGTCTCCACGGACCTGGATCTTGATGGCCTGGGGCTGGCTTCCGGCGTAGGTCACGTAGAGCATGCCGCCCCGGGGATCGGTCAGGCTGCCGATCTGCTGGATGGTCAGGTAGTTGCGGCCGTTTTTCAGCTCAATGGCATCGCCCTTCCACACGCCGGACTCGCCGTAGAACTGGGTGGGCACCAGGTAGACGGGGGCGTCTCCGGGCAGCTGGGCGTAGATGGCCACGGTGGCGTTGGCCCGGGCGGTGACGCCCAGGGGCTGCAGGGCGCTGGCCGTCTGTCCGGCGGCCTGGTCGGCGGCAGCACCGGCGCTGCGGCTCTGGAAGTCGTTCTTCACCACGCCCAGGGCGGACTGGTCGCCGTCCAGCAGGGCCTGGGCCAGGTCCAGCTCGTCCCGCAGGCGGGCGGTGTCCAGATAGAAGCTGGACAGGGCGGCCAGGCGGTCCTTCAGGTGGGTGATCTCCTCCTGCTCCACGCCGCCGCGCAGCTGGGTGAAGGAGCCATCGGAGAACAGGTCGGCAATGCTGCTCACCAGAGTCTCGCTGTCATAGAAGGCGATCTCGGAGATGCTGACCCGGGGACCGCCGGTCTTTTCGCCCAGAGCCAGGGTGACGCTCTTCACGCCCTTGGTCTCGGGGAAGGAGATGATGTAGTAGTTGCCGCTGGTGATGTTGGCGCCGTCCCGGTAGTAGGTGGCCAGCACCTGGCCGTCCTCCCCCTTGAGGGTGACGGTGTAGTTGGCGATACGGTTTTTATAGCTGGCATCCAGATAGGGCACCAGCAGCAGGTAGTTCATGTCGTGGGTGCTCTGGAAGGTGTAGGTGATGCTGCTGTCGTACCAGTAATTGTTGGCGATCCAGTAGGTGTTGGGGTCGCCGTCAATGAGGTCGTTCACGGTGAACTTGGGGCACAGGTTCCAGTTCACGTTGCCGGAGTTGGCCATGACGATGGAGGTGACCTCACCGCTGTCGATGCGGTTGGTCTCAGGCAGGGTGGGCATCTCCAGGGACTCCCTCTTGGGGGTCCCGGTGGCGGCGGCGGAGTAGGGGCCGGTGCCGTGGAGGTTGCCCGCCTTCACGGCCACCTCATACTGGGTGCCGTTGGTCAGGCCGGTGATGACGGCGCTGGTGGCGGTGATGTTGCCGCCGGAGGGGAGGTAAGTGCTCTCCCCCTTCACCCGGTAGAACACCTGGTAGTAGGAGGCGTCCTTGGTCTTGATCCAGCTCAGGCGCAGGGCGCTGTCGGCCTCCTCCACCACCAGGTTGGAGGGCGCGCCGGGGGCGCTGGCGGGCTGGGGGGCGGCGGAGATCACCTCGGAGGGGGTGCCCTTCCAGTCGCCGTTGACAGCGGTGACCTGGAAGTAGTAGGTGGTGCCGTTCTCAAGACCGGACACGGTGGCCTGGTTCTTGGAGACGGTGAGAGACTGGTTCAGGCTCTGGGCGCCGGTGCCGTAGCGGACCTCATAGCCGGTCACGTTGGCCACGGAGCTCCAGGTGAGGGAAACCTCCTTGTCTCCGGCCACAGCGGACAGCCCCTTCACCTGGGACTCGGGCTGCAGGGCGTCGGAGACGATGTCCTTCAAAAACTCGATCTGGGTCACGGTGGCGAAGGTGGGCGTCTCGCCGGTCTGGCCCTCCACCTTGGTGACCTTGATGGTCACCTTCTTCACGGGCACCTTGTTGCCCAGGTCGATGGTGACAACGGTCTGTCCGGCGGTGCGGCCGGTGGCGTGGGTGCCCTCGGGGGCGGCCACGGAGAAGGGGAACTCCAGCACCTGGCCGTCCTCGGTCTCCACCAGGGCGGTGCCCGCCTGGATGGCGCCCGCGGCGCTGGGGGTGGTGATGGCGATCTCGCTCATCTCCACGGGATTCTCCAGGGTGATGGGAATGGCCAGCTCCTGACCCTCAGTGGGAGCCAGGGTGACGGTGCTCCCGCCGGTGAACAGGTCGTTCAGATCGCCCTGAACGGTGAGATTTCCGCTGTCCACGGAGGCGGAGACGATGGCGGAGGTGGACAGCAGCTGGGGCTGGGCGGTGAGCCCGGCGGTGCGGTTGACATAGGCCAGGTCGGTGATGTCCACCAGGCCGTCCCCGTTCAGGTCGTAGACGTCCAGAGCGCCGGTCTTGTCCAGCTGGCCGTCCATGGCGGACAGGTCCTTCCCGTCCACCTTGCCGCTGCCGTCCACGTCGCCCAGGGAGAAGGAGCCGTCAGCGGTAGAGAGGATGACGTGCTGGGAGTAGTCCTTCAGGGTCACCTGGGCGGAGCAGGAGGCGTAGCCCTTGCCCGTGAGGGTGAGGGTGTAGGTGCCCAGGGGCAGCTGGGAGAGCACCGCCTGGGAGAAGCCCGGCTGCTGCTCAGTGGTCAGGGGCACGCCCTGGGTGTTCTGCTGCTCCAGCTGGACCTGCTGGGCGGTGAGTCCGCTGCCGGACACCGTGCCGTCAGCCAGGGAGACCGCGGCGTTGACGCCGGGGCCGGTGATCTGAAGGCGCAGGCCGCGGCTGTTCACCTCGTCCACCCGCTGGGGCAGGTCGAAGCGGACCGTTACGGCGATGGAGCCCGTGTCCTGGCGCACCTGGGAGGTGCTGTCTGCCTGGGCGGCGGAGGCCGCGGGCAGCCAGGCCGGACTCAGGGTACCCAGCAGGGCCACGCTCAGCAGGCCTGCGGTCAGTCGTCGAAGCTGATTCAAAACGTTCATCCTTTCTCTCATTTCCATATGGTTCATCCGCCCCAACACACAAGACAGGGCGGCGGATACAGCGGGGCCATTATACTGGAAGAGAGTGGATGGTTTCAAGAACAAAATGGTTACAAAAATATTTTCATTATGAAGATAAAAATAGATAATATAACCCACACGTTTTGTGGGAAAATACACAACCAAAAAAGGAAAAACCAGGAAAATAGAGACGGACCTGGAATGCTCCAGGCCCGTCTCTTCGGAAAGGGAAAAATATGGAAGTTGATTGGGGTGTGGTGGTCAGCAGGGCTCCAGAGGAAGCTCCATGAGCGCCTTCATGGAATCCCGGGCGGACTGGTCCAGAGGACGGAAGGGAGCGCGGCAGAAGCCGCAGTCTACGCCCCGCAGGGTCCAGCCGTACTTCATGGCGTTGAAAATGCCGATCTTCACCGTGGCCTCCACCCGCAGGTTGATGGCCCGCTGCCAGCGCAGGGCAGTCTCCATGTCTCCGGCGGCAAAGGCCTGCTTTGCCTGGCGGAACAGGGGGGCGAAGAGGTTGACGGTGGTGCCGATGGTGGCCTTGGCCCCCATGGACAGGGCGGCAATGAGCTGCTCGTCAAAGCCGTTGATCAGGTGCTTGCCGGGGAAGGCCTGGCCCATGCGCTCCAGGCTGTACAGGTTGGTGGAGGTGTGCTTGATGCCCACGATATTTTCGTTGGCCAGCAGCCGTCCGGCGTTGTCCTTGCCGAACTCCACCCCGGTAAACTGGGGGATGTTGTAGATGATGGTGGGCAGGTCGGGGATGGCGGCAATGACATCTTCATAGTACCCCATGATCTCGTCCATGGAGAACTTGTAGTAGTAGGGGGGGATCATGGAGACGGCCACCGCCCCGGCGGACATGGCGTGCCGGGCCAGATCCACCACATCAGCGGTGCGGATGGTGCCCACGTGGGCAATGACGGGGACCTGGCCCTGGGCGGCGTGGATCACGTGCTCCACGACTTTCTTGCGCTCCTCCAGGGTGAGCAGCAGACCCTCGCCGGAGGAGCCGCAGCAGTAAAAGCCCTCGGCCCCGTCCTGGATCTGCAGGCGGACGATTTCCTCCAGGGCGTCATAGTTGACGCTCTCATCCTCCCGGGTGGGGGTGATCAGCGCGGAAAAGATACGCTCAAAGTCGGCCGGATTGACACTTACCATGCCGTCCAGCCTCCATCCACCACCAGGTTGGAGCCCGTCATGAAGGAGCTGGCCTGAGAGGCCAGGAAGATGAGGGAGCCGTTGAACTCGTTCTCCTGGGACATGCGGCCCATGGGCATTCTGGCGCAGAAGTTGCGCTGGAAAATCTCGTCCTGGGTGTCGCGCCACACGCCGGCGGGGGTGAGGGTGTTCACCCGGATGCCCTGCTTGCCCCAGTAGGTGGCCAGGTAGCGGGTGAGGTTATAGATGCCGGACTTGGCGGCGGAGTAGGCCACGGGCTTGATGAAGGGCACGCCGGTCATCTCTTTCTTGTAGGCGTAAATGTCCTGAATGGGGGAGACCATGCCGTAAATGGAACCGATGTTGATGATGGAGCCGCCTTTGCCGGCCGCCACCATGCGGGCGCCCACGGCCTGACAGGCCAGGAAGGTGCCCACCAGGTTCACGTCCACCACCTCGCGGAAGACCTCTTCGGGGAAGTTCTCAAAGGGGCCGGAGACCTCGGGAGGAGCGGAGGGCTGGGTGTCGATCCCGGCGTTGTTGACCAGAACGTCGGGGGCGTCGCCCCAAGCGGCCTGCATATCGTCCAGAGCGGCCTCAATAGTGGCCTTCCGGTTGATATCCACGGCATAGAAGCGCAGGTTGGGGTCGGAGAGGGCCTCCTGGCCCAGGGCGGCCACCACACGCTGGTCGTCCACATGGCGGGCCCAGACTGCCACGCGGGCGTCCCGGGCGCGCAGCTCCTGGACAAAGTTTTTGCCCAGCTGGCCCAGACCGCCGGTCACAATGCAGATTTTCTGGGACACGTCAAATAATTTGTCGGACATAAGACAGACACTCCTTTAAAAATGTGCTCTCATCAGGTCCCTGCGCCCAGCAGCAGCTCAGGCAGGAAGGTGACAAGGGAGGGGAAGTAGGTAACAGCAAACAGGGTCAACAGCAGCGGAACCAGGAAGGGCAGAATGGATTTGTACAGACTTTCCAGTTTCAGCTTGTTTACGTCGGAGATGACAAACAGGCACACGCCGAAGGGAGGGGTGACCTGGCCGATCATCAGGTTGAGCACCACCATGACGCCGAAGTGGACCAGGTTCAGGTCCAGCTGGTTGGCGATGGGGAGCAGAACGGGAAGCATCAGGGTGAGGATGGCGCCGGGCTCCATGACCATGCCCAGCAGGAGCAGCAGGATGTTGATGACCAGCAGGATCACATGCACGTCGCTGCTGATGCCCAGCACAAAGCCGGAAATCTGCTTGGAAATACCCTCCATGGCCATGACATAGGTGAACAGGGTGGAGGTGCCGATGATAAACAGGGTGTTGGCGGAGGAGATGGCGGAGTCCTTCAGGCACTTCACAAAGCTCTTCCGGTCCAGGGTGCGGTAGACCAGCAGGGCGATGATCAGGGAGTAGATCACGGCCACGCTGGAGGCCTCGGTGGGGGTGAACCAGCCCAGGGTAAAGCCGGAGAGGATGATGAGGGGGGTGATAAGGGCCAGGATGGAGCCCAGGAACTGGCGGATCAGGGCCCGCAGGCGGAAGGGATGGCGCTCATACTTGCGGATCACGGCAAAGATAAACACCATAATCATCAGCAGACCTGCCATGAGCAGACCGGGGACCACGCCGCCCATAAACAGCTTATCTACGCTGACACTGGCCACGCTTCCGTAGATGATCAGGGGGATGGATGGGGGGAAGATGGGGCCGATAACGGAGGAGGCGGCGGTGACGGCGCCGGCGAACTCCTCGTCGTAGCCGTTTTTCTTCATGGCCTCCATCTCGATGGCGCCCAGACCGCCGGCGTCGGCCACGGCGGAGCCGGACATACCGGCAAAGATGACGCTGGCCACCACGTTGGCGTGGCCCAGGCCGCCGGGGATCCAACCCACGAGCTCTTTGGCAGTGTCAAAAATTTTCTCAGTGATTTTTCCCGCGTTCATCAGGTTGCCCGCCAGAATGAACAGGGGCACGGCGATGAGCAGGAAGGAGTCGATGCCGCTGACCATTTTTTGTCCGATGACCACCAGGGGGTAGCCCAGGGACAGGCAGCCCAGCACGGCAGAGGCGCCGATGGAAATGCTGATGGGGACGCCAATGATCAAGAACACGATGAATGCAGCCAGGAAGATGATCATGCCAGTGTCCCTCCTTGTGTCTTGGTGTTTTGTTTGGTGTAGCTCAGCAGACGGTCAGCGATCTGCCAGGCGGACATCAGAGCGATGTAGGCCCCGGCAATGGCCATGGGGACATACTGCACGGTGTAAGGAATCTGAAGGGTAAAGGTAGAATAAAAACGAGTGCTGACAAAGGGATACTGAGCGGCAAAGGCCACGATCATAACGATGCCCAGCAAGAGACTAAAGCACTTGTTGACCAGGTACAGCAGCTCAGCGACCCATCCGCGGGTGCGGGACACCAGAAAGTCCAGGCGCATCAGCCCGCTGTCGTGATACAGGGGGATCAGGCCGATAAAGGCCATCCAAAGGAAGGAAATGCCGCACAGCTGGATGGTGCCCCGGTAGGACTGATCCAGGAAATTGCGCCGGAGCAGCTCAATGACGATGACCAGCACCAAAGCGGCGATGGCCACCATGCAGATGACCTCTCCGATCTTGGCGATGACATCCAGGATCTTTTTCAATAGCTTCATAAAATCTCCCCTTATAAGAGCAACAGTTGCATAGGTGTTTACCTATGCAACTGTCGCCGTGCTGATGAAATTCGTCAGCGCACAACGGCCAGGATGGAGTCCAGCAGAGCCTGATCGTACCAGGACTCACCGGCGTAGCGGTCGTAGTAGCTGTCGCCGCCCAGGGCGTCCTTGAAGGACTGCACGTCGGGCTCAAAGTCAAACTCCACGCCCGCTTCCTGCAGGGTCTTGGTGGCGGTCTCGTTATCCTCGGCAATGGTGTCGAAGGAGTACTTGGCGGCCACAACGGCCTGCTCCTTCAGGATGGCCTGCTGCTCGGCGCTGAGCTTGTTCCAGGTGGTGGAGTTGGCGGCCATGGTGCAGCCCATCCACATGTAGTTGATGTTGGAGAAGTACTTGATGTCGTCATAGGTGGCGTTGGCGACCAGGTGATAGGTGGCGTTGTCCTGGGCCTCGGCGGTGCCGTTGGACAGGGCCAGAGACAGCTCGGTGAGGGCCAGAGCCACGGGGGTGGCGCCCAGGGCCTCCCACACGTCTACGTACAGAGCGCTTTCAGGCACACGGATCTTCAGGCCCTTCACGTCCTCGGCGCTATGGATGGGACGGTTGGTGGTGGAGATCTGACGCATGCCGTTGTCGCCCTCGGCCAGATAGACCAGGCCGTACTCCTCAAAATCGGAGAAGATCTGCTCGCCGATCTCGCTGTTGGTCACTTCGTAGGCCTGCTCGGCGGAGTCAAAGAGGAAGGGCAGGTCCAGCACCTTGGCCTTCTCGTAGAAGGAGGTGAAGCCGGAGGTGCCGGCAAAGATCAGGTCGATGGTGCCCATGCGGGTGGACTCGATGGACTCGGCATCGGTGCCCAGCTCGCCGGAGTGGTGCACATCCAGGGTGATGGCGCCGTCGGAAGCCTCAGACACCAGCTCGGCATACTTGATAATGGTCTTGGTGGGAACGGAGTTTTCATTTCCGGGGGAGTAGATGGTCAGGGTCACGGGGTCCACGCCGCCCTGGCTGGAGCCGGAACCGGAGTTGGAGCCGGAGTTGTCGGCGCCTCCGCCGCAAGCGGCCAGAGACAGCAGCATTGAGGCGGACAGAAGCAGAGACACAAGCTTTTTCATTTCCATATCCTCCTATAAATGTCAAAATATCATACATCGGATTGTATGATGTCTGTCATTAGTCTAGCATTGTCGGTTTTTGAATGCAATGCAAAATACACACAAAAAAGAAAAATCTTTTTTGGACAATCTAACAAAAGGACGAAGGGCATAAAAAATGCCGGCCATTTCTGGCCGGCGTGGGGACGATGTTATGCCATGGCGGGGGAGGAGATGTTGCTGGTCAGGTCCTCCTGCACCTTATCCAGGTGAAGGCGCATTTCCCGCTCTGCCTGAGCGGGGTCACGGCTGTATATGGCGCGTAAAATATTGGTGTGGGGCTCAATGGCGTTTTTGGCGTTTTGCTGGACCTGGAAGGTCTTGCTGCGGAATACCTTCATTCCCTGGCAGACATGGCTGTTGATGTGGATGAGCAGCTCGTTTCGGCTTCCCTCCACAATGGCGGAGTGGAACTGCTCGTCCAGGCGGCCGATGCGTTCCGGGTCTCCGTCTTCCACCGCCAGCAGAAAGCTGCGGTGCAGATCTTCCAGCCGCAGCAGCTCCTCATTGCTGCAGCGCTGGGCCATCAGCCGGGCGGCCATGGGCTCCAGGGCGGTGCGGATTTCAATGGCGCTGCGCAGCTCCTGCTCGTTTTGGACCAGCCAGTCCACGATGTTATCGCCCAGCGTCTCCTTCTGCTGGGCGACAAAGGCACCGCGCCCAGGCTTGATCTCCACAAATCCCTTCGCCTGAAGCAGACGAAAGGCCTCCCGTACCGTTCCGCGACCAACGTTCAGTTGACGACACAGCTCCATTTCTGCTGGCAGCTTGTCGCCGGGCTGGTACTGTCCCTCTAAAATGGAGGATCGAATCTGCTCTTCCACCTGCTGGACGATGGGAATGCGCTGGATGGGATCCATTCTCTTCCCTCCTGACCTGTTGTTGTATGACAACGGACTATTTGTGCCTTTATTGTATCGGCTTTCCTTAAATCCGTCAAGGGTGGCGAAATAGAGAAGAGAACGGGAATCTTGCACAAAAAAAGCCCCATATCCCGGTCATGCCGGGATATGGGGGGAAAATCACAGGGTGACCAGCTCCACAAAGCGGGAGAGCATGGCGGACACTTCGGCCCGGCTGCTGTCGGCCTGGGGGGCCAGCTGGCCCTTGTCGTTGCCGGAGAGGATGCCGTTGGCATAGGCCCACTCCATGGCCTGCTTGGCCCAGGGGGAGACGGAGCCGTGGTCGGCAAAGCTGTCCAGGCTCTGGCCCTCCTTCCCGGCCACGCCCAGGGACTGGGCGCTGCGGTAGAGCATCAGGGCCAGGCTCTCACGGGAGATGGAGGCGTCGGGGGAGAAAGAGCCGTCGCCGGAGCCGCCGGTAATGCCCTGATGCTGAGCCCACAGGGCGGCGTCGTGGTACCAGGCGTCCTGAGCCACATCGGCGAAGGCGGCGCTGTTGTCCACCAGCTGGATCTTGCAGCTGCCGGTGACCTGGACGGCCAGGCCGTCCTTGGTGGGCACGGACTTGCGCAGGATCTCCCGGCTGCCGTCTTCCTTCACCACCATGGCAACGGTGCTGGGGGAGACCTTGGCGGGAATGTTCAGGGTGGCCCGCTTCACGCCCTGGGGCAGGGTGACCTGGGCGGTGACGGTGCCCTTGTCATCGGTGGCGACCTGGGCGGTGGCCCCGGTCTTCTCGTCGGTCACCGTGGTGCTGGGAGTCTCGGTAGCGCCGCCGCTGCCGGCTCCTCCGCCAGCGCCGCCAGTGCTGCCGCCCCCGGCGGGGGGATCGGGAGTCACAGGGGGAATGGGCTGGGTGGCCTCCTGGTCAGCGGTGGGAATCTGGGAGATGAGGTCCCAGGCGGCCTTGCGGCTCTCCTGGGTCTGGGCGGTGGAAGCGGTGCTCTGGATGGCGGACAGGCCGTTGCTCAGAGCCTGGGCCAGAGCGGCCTGGCCCTTGTCGGAGTACAGGGACTGGTCCAGCTGGTGGTAAGCGGTCTCCAGAGACTGGGCGGCGCTGCGCTTCTGGCTGGCCAGCTCATAGCGCTGCTCCAGGGCGGTGGGCAGGGAGGAGCTGATCATGGTGCCCAGGGTGTCCTTCACCCCGGCCCAGGCGGACAGAGCGTTCTGGTAGTAGTCCAGCATCTCGCCGGTGGTATTCTCCATGGGCAGCTGGGACAGGCCGTCCAGAGACAGCACCCACTGGGCGGACTGCTCCAGGGTCAGCAGCTGGGCGCCCTTCTCCTGCAGCTGGGCAGAGGCGGCGCCCACCACCAGGGCCCGGTCCTCGGGGGAGGAGAGAGAGGTGGCCTCGCTCAGGCGCTCCTCGCTGAGGGCGGCCATGGCCTCCTGGGCCAGGTCCAGGGCGCTCTGGGCGTTGGACTCATTCAGGCGGCGGGAGGACAGGTAGGACAGGGCGGCGGAGTGCTCCCGCTGCCAGGCGCCGGTGACCTCGTTGACACGCTCCTCCAGGGTGGAGACGGCCTCCATGGCGTGGATGGCCTCATCCCGGGCGGCAGCCATGGCGTCCTCGGTCTGGGCGGCGCGGATGTCCTCCGCACCCTTGTCATAGGCGGCGGACAGGGTGTCCCAGTCCTCGGTGGTGTACTGGGCGGAGCGGCCGGAGGAATAGGACTGGAAAGCCTGCTCCAGCTCGGCCAGGTAGGGCTTCTGTACCTCGCTCAGGGGGGTGCGCCACACGGCGTATAGGGTGACGCTGCCGCCGGACTGGGTGGTCAGGTCCTGGACCTGGGCGTTGTCAGGGTAGCGCACGGGGCCGTTGGAGGTGAGGGACCAGCCGGCAAACTCCTTGTCGTCCTTCTCAAAGGCGTTGGCGGTCAGGGTGAGGGACTGGCCGTAGGTGGCCTCCAGGGACACGTCGTCTCCGGTGCCGCCGTTGGCGTTGAGCACCACGGTGTACTGGTTGGGGACAGGGTCACCCGCTCGCCGTTGTTCTTCTCACCGGCCAGGTTCTCCACCTCCTGCTCATTCTGATAGGTGGTGGCGTCCTTCTGGGGCTGGGTGCTCCAGTGGGAGAAGGTGTAGCCGGGGCGGGAGAAGCCGTTGGGGGTGAGCTTCACGGCGGAGTCCCACTGGGCAGACAGGGGAGACATGGAGCCAGAGCCGCCGTTGGCGGAGAAATAGATGGTGTACTGGTTGGCAATGGGCTTGCTGTACAGGGTCTGACCCTCAGCGGTGAGGGAGTCAGAGGCGGGAGCGCTGCCCTGGGGGTCCAGGTACCAGGCCACCTGGCTGTAGCCAGGCTGGGGATTCTGCTGGCTGAAGTTCTCCAGGGGAACGGTGAGTCCGGAGAGGTTGGGCAGGGTGACAGAGGTCAGCTGATTGTACTCGGCCATAAAGCCGCCGTTCTGCAGCTTCAGGTTGTGGCTCAGGTCCAGGGAGGTGAGCCGGTTGTCGGTGAGGTGGATGAAGTGCAGGTTGGACAGGCTGGACAGGTCGATGTGGGTCAGGCGGTTGTCCACCAGCTCCACATACTCCAGACTGCTGCAGTCGGACAGCTCCAGGCTGGGCAGCAGGTTGTTGCGGGTGAACAGAGCGGTGAGCTTTCCGCAGCCGGACAGGTTCAGGCTGGTCAGCAGGTTCATCTCACAGTTCAGGGAGATGAGCTTCTGGTTCTGGGAGAGGTCCAGGGTGGTCAGGCGGTTGAAGGCGCAGTTGACGTGCTCCAGGGCGGGGTTGCCGGACAGGTCCAGAGAAGTCAGCTGGTTGTTGGAGCAGTCCAGGCTCTGCAGGTTGGGGAACAGCTCCAGACCGGCCAGATTGGTGAGATTCAGGCCGGACAGGTCCAGGTGGGTAACGCTGAGACGCTCCTGCTGGGTGAGCACGCCGTCAGCGCCCATGTCCCCCAGGTTGCCCTGCTTCATCAGCCAGGACTGCAGGGCGCGGTCGGGGAAGGCCTGGGTAATGGATACGTCTCCCTCGGGGGAGGCGGCGGTAGACAGGGACAGGGCCGCGGTGGGCAGGCACAGCTGCCCAGCCAGCACCAGGGCAGTGAGAGCCGCGGGAATGCGGCGGTCGAAAGGTTTCATATTCTATTCACCTATTCAAAACAATAAAAATTAAGTAACCTTTAACTTTGACATCATTATTAGGAGGAGGGTATCTTTCTGTCAACAGAGAAAAGATACAAAAAGGGTAGGCTTTTTCCAGTGCCCTTGGGCAGGGTGGAAAGAAAACGGCAAAAAGCCAGGCAGGCGGCTGCGAAATGCAGCCGCCTGCCTGGCGAAAAGGAGCAAATAGGAAGGGAAAACAGACAATGAAAATCAGATGGGATAGAGGGTCATGGCGATCAGGGTGCCCACCACACCGCGGATGACGCCGGGGATAATGCCGGCTTTGAACACAGTCTTGGCGCTGTAGCCGCCGGCGTTCATGGCCATGGGCACCACGGCAGTGGCCATGGGGGAGACCAGAGAGGACATGGTGGACAGGGCGCACAGGATGATGGGGCCGCGGGGGTCACAGCCGATGGAGCTGCAGGTGATGACGGCCAGGGGGACCAGCACGGTGCTGACCGCGCGGTTGTACAGCACGGAGGTCATGAGGAAGCCCACCACATAGAAGGCGAAGCCAATGATGTAGCCGTTGGTGACGCCGCGGAGCATGTCGGCGATAAGGTTGCCCAGCATCTCGGCCGCGCCGGTCTGAGCCAGGGCCTCGCCGAAGGCGGACACGCCTACGTAGAGCAGCACGGTGCTCATGTTCATGCTGTCAATGGCCTCGCGCTCGGTGAGCACGCCGCTGGCCACCACGATGATGGCGCCCAGCAGGGTGACCTGCCAGGAGGAGAAGCCCAGCATCAGGCCGATGATGACGGCCACGAACACGCCGTAGCCCAGGAACTCACGAACAGGGGACAGAGGAGCCTGCTCCTTGGTCTTGCGGCCGCCGATGGCGGTGATGGGGCGGTCAGGGGTCTCAGGCAGGAAGCGGGGGACCACAAAGACAGCCAGCAGAATGGTAAGAATGCCTACGGGGAGGAATACAGCGGTCTCGCTCCACATATTCAGCTGAGTGGCAGTCCAGCCGTAGGACTCCATGTAGCCGTTCTGGGTGACGTACCAGGCGGCATAGGGGCCGATGGGCTCGATGATAAAGCTGGTGGAGACGGAGGCGATGGCGATGGGGAACATCATCTTGGAAGGACTGATGTTCATGCGGTCACACATGTTCTGGACCAGGGGGTGAACCAGGGCGAACAGAGCCACGATGCTGGGCACGAACTGGCCAAGGATGCAGGTGACGATCACATAAGAGGCCAGCACCTTGGTAAAGGAACCGTCGGTCACCTTGTAAAGGAGCTTGGTGATGTGGTTGATCATCTGGGTACGGCTCAGGCCTGCGGCCACCACGAACATGGAGGCCATGGTGATGACCGTGGAGCTGCCGAAGATGGCAATGGCGGAGCTGCCCTCCAGACAGCCGGTGAGGACCAGGGCGATCATAGCCCCAAGGGCGGTGAAAGACATGGGGATCTTGTTGGTAAAGAACAAGACCAGCATGGCCACGAAGATCACCAGGCAGATTGTAATCTGTGACATAGTGTTTCCTCCTCGAGCTTGAAGATTGAATTTATATATACGGCCCCGGTTCCCCGCACCGCAGGGCCGAATATACCGTCAGGGGACCTTGGGATTCACCTGGGGGGGAATGGGAGACTCATAGGCCTGTCCCCCCGTGCGGCGGAGGAACTCCTCCTTGGCCCGCTGAAGGATGGACGGGTCCTCCAGAGCGTCGATGGCCGAGCCGGCCATGACCTTGGCAGCGTAGAGCATGCCCTTTTTCGCCATGGGAGTCTTGCCCACGGCCACCATCTGCCAGGAGTGCATGGCCAGCCCGGCGGGCATGGTGGCGGCGTTGATCTGGGCCACGGGGCAGTTCCAGCTCACATCGCCCACATCAGAGGAGACGAAGCCCTGCCGCTCCTGGGCCAGGGGCATGACCAAGCGGTGGATGGGGGCGTCGGCCTCCTGGTCCAGACGGGCCCGCTCTTCCGGGTCGGTGACCTCGGCGGCCAGGGAGTCGAAGTAGGAGGGACGGGCCGGGATGGTCTGGCGGAACTGCCGGGCCAGGGCCAGGTCCTCCTCATCAAAGTCAGCGGGAGGGACCTCAGAGAGATTGCGCTGCATGACCTGGTTGAGCTCGGAGTTGAGCACCATGTTGGAGCAGGCCTTGATAAACTCGATGTCCACCTGGGTCTCGGTCATCATGGCGGCGCCCTGGGCGATGAGGTTCACCCGGCGGTACAGGTCCTTGACCTGGTGCAGCTGCACCGCCCGCAGCAGGTAGAGGCCCTCGGCGTAGGGCTGCACGGTGCCGGGGGCAGCGCCGCCGGTGTTGGTAATGGCGTAGTGGATGCGGGTGTCCAGGGGCACGTGCTCCCGCAGGAACTGTACGCCCACATTCATCAGCTCCAGGGCATCCAGGGCGCTGCGGCCCAGCTCAGGGGTCATGGCGGCGTGGGAGGAGATGCCCTGGAAGTGGTAGCAGATCTGGTAGTTGGCCATGGTCCCCTCGGTGGAGACGCTGTTGACCTCGCCGGGGTGCCAGCTGAAGGCGGCGTCCACTCCCTGGAAGGCGCCCGCACGGGCCATAAAGCCCTTGCCGGAGCCGCCCTCCTCGGCGGGGCAGCCGAAATATTTCACCGTGCCGGGCAGGTCGTTTTCCTCCAGATAGTGCTTGACCGCCAGGGCGGCGGCCAGAGAGCCCACACCCAGCAGGTTGTGTCCGCAGCCGTGACCGGCGCCGCCCTCTTCCACAGGCTGCTTTTCCGTCACACAGGCCTGCTGGCTCAGACCGGGCAGGGCGTCAAATTCGCCCAGAAAGCCGATGACCGGGCCTCCCTGACCAAAGGTGCCACAAAGGGCGGTGGGAATGCCGCCCAGGCCGGTTTCTACGGTAAAGCCCTGATCCCGCAGGGTCTGGGCAAGCAGAGAGCTTGCAAAGGTCTCGTGAAACCCCACCTCGGGGTGGTCCCAGATCTGGTCGCTGAGCCCGAACAGCAGCTCCCGCTGGGCATCCAGGGCGGAAAGCGCCCGCTCCTTCTTGGCATTCATCCTAAAAAAACCCCTTTCCATCTATGAGGACATCATGCAGAATAATTTCGGATTATATTGAGATAATTAAAGACATGTTTTAGAAATGTCGATTGAAGTATAAAACAGAAACCCAGAAAAAGTCAAGAGGATTTGAAGAAAAACGAAGGAATTTGACGTTTCACTAAAAAACGGCAAAAGGATTTTGGAAATAGTATATAAAATTATCCCGTAGCGCGCGGGGCAAAATGGACAAAAAAGAAACTGAGACTTTCGGACACAAAACTTGAATTACGTCCAAAAATCTAGTATAATGAACCTGAATCAAATTTGAATATCATTGCGAGGGTTCCATGTATTCGATTGGAGTTTTTACAAATGAGCAGTCGCTGCGCCGCATCATGCAGATCGACGGCGAGATGCGCAAATACGGAAATATCACCTACCTGCCCTATACCTCCCCGGACCACCTGAAATTTCTCTACCAGCAGAACGCCGGGCAGTTTGACGCCCTGCTGTTCAGCGGGTCCTACCCCTATAATGTGATCCGCAAGCACTATGCCAGCGTCCAGGAGATCCCCCACGCCTATTTCAATATCTCCGACCGGGACTACTATAAGCTGATCGCCAATCTGGCGGTGGAGCACCCCGGCCTGGATTTTTCCCGGGTCTATTTTGACCGCCCGGAGATCCCCGTGGACTTTGTCTCTATCTTCCGCCGGGAGGGGGTGCCCCTGCTGGGCACGGCCCCCATCGACTGGAACCGGGTGGATGCGGCGGACTGGTACCGGCCCCTTCAGACCTACTACAAGGACCTGTGGGACAGCGGAAAGGTGGACCTGCTGGTCACCCGCTTCGGCAGTATGGAGGACTATTTCCGGGACAACGGCATCCGCCACCAGTACCTGCTGCCCTCCCGGGAGTCCATGGAGGAGACCTTCCGGGGGCTGATGATGCAGCTGAGCGCGGTGGCGGTCCAGGATACGGCGGCCTGCATTGGCCTGGTTTTGTCTCCTCAGACGCTGAACAAGACCCAGTGGAAGCGGCTGGGGGAGAAGCTGGCCGCCTGCAACCAGCAGTTTGGCATGCCCTTCCTGCTGGATGAGAAGGAGGGCCACTTCCAGCTGACCACCAACACCTCGGTGCTGAAGGAGCGCACCCAGCAGTACACCACCTGTCCGGTGACCGCATTTTTGGAGCAGGAGGTGGACTTCCCGGTGTGTGTGGGCTGGGGCTGCGCCAACAGCGTGGTGGACGCCTACCACAATGCCCAGCGGGCGGTGAAGGAAGCGGTGATGAGCAAGGGAACGGCGGCCTTTATCGTGCTGGAGGACAATGTGATCGTGGGGCCCCTGTCCAGCGCCCGGCGCATCGTGTACAGCGACGCCCCCAGCGAAAAGCTATCCCAGCTGGGCCGTCAGGTGGGGATCTCCCCCCTGTACCTGAGCAAGATCGCCTCGGTGCTGGAGCAGAAGGGGAGCAACAACCTTTCCTCCGAGGAGCTGGCCTTTTTCCTGAATGTCACCACCCGCAGCGCCTCCCGCATCCTCTCCAAGCTGGAGAGCGGCGGCCTGGCGGAGGTGGAGTATAACCGGCAGCTGAAGCTGCGGGGCCGCCCGGCCAAGATCTATCAGATCCGCCTGGGCGAGCTGGAGGGATAAAAAAAGACGGAAGGCAAATTGCCTTCCGTCTTTCCTTGTTTTGGGACCATGCTCAGCCGCATCCACCGCAGCCGCCGCAGCGCTGGCAGGCGGAGGGAGCCGCGGCGCAGCCCCCCAGGGCGGTCTCCCGCAGTTCGGAGGGGATGCGGCGGCCCACGTTGTACATGACCTCCAGCATCTCATCAAAGGGGATGAGCTGCCGGATGCCGCTGAGGGCCAGCTCGGCGGCCACCAGGGCGTTGGCGGCCCCGGCGGCGTTGCGGTTCTGACAGGGGTACTCCACCAGGCCCCCCACCGGGTCGCACACCAGACCCAGCATGTTCATCAGTACGGTGGAGGCGGCGTCCAGACACTGCTCCGGGGTGCCCCCCATGAGCTCCACCGCCGCCGAAGCGGCCATGGCGGCGGCCACGCCCACCTCAGCCTGGCAGCCGCCTACGGCTCCGGCCACAGTGGCGTTGCGCATGGCCAGATAGCCCACGGCGCCCGCGTTGAACAGGCCCTCGATGAGCCGCTCATCGGAGATGTGGTAGCAGTCCTGCAGGGCCAGCAGCAGGCCGGGCAGCACGCCCGCGGAGCCCGCCGTGGGGGCGGCCACAATGAGACCCATGGAGGCGTTGACCTCCAGCACGGCCATGGCGTAGGTGATGGCCTTTTCCAGCACCGGGCCGCAGATGTCCTTTTTCTTGGCGGCGTGGGCGAAGAGCAGCTTGGACTCCCCGCCGATGAGTCCGCCCATGGAGCGCACCGGGGGCTTCAGAGGTGTGGTGGCCGACTGGCGCATGATCTCCAGCACCCGGGCCATCCGCCGGTCCACGGTGTCCGGCGTGGTCTCCCCCAGCTCGCACTCCCGGCGGCGCATGATCTGGGAGATGGAGCAGCCCTCCTGGCGGCACAGCTCCAGTAACTCTTTTGCATTGCGAAAATCCATGCTGGCCCTCCTTACGACTGGACGATCATCACGTCATGGATATAGGGATTCTTTTTGAGCTCCTCGGTGATGCCCTCGGGCAGCCGTCCGTCGGACTCGATGATGCTGTAGGCGGTGAGCCCCTTGCTCTCCCGGAACAGGCGCATGAAGGCCAGGTTGACCCCCCGGTCGCTGAGCACCTTGGTGATGTGGGCCACCACGCCGGGCTTGTCCTGCTGGACCACGATGACGGCGGAGTACTCTCCGGTGAAATCCACCTCCACGCCGTTGATGCGCACGATCTTCACCTTGCCGCCCCCCAGGGAGACGCCCCGCACGGTCATCACCTGGCCCGCGGCGTTCTCCATGCGGATGTCCACGGTGTTGGGGTGGACGTCGGTCTCGGTCTCGTTGGGCACAAAGGAGAATTCCAGTCCCCGCTCTCCGGCGATGCGGAAGGAGTCCCGGATGCACACGTCATCGGTGGAAAAGCCCATGATGCCGCCCAGCAGGGCCCGGTCGGTGCCGTGGCCGTGGTAGGTCTTGGAAAAGGAGCCGTACAGGGTAAACTCCACCTTCTTCAGGGGGGGCGCAATGAGCTTCTGGGCCAGCTGGGCGATCACCGCAGCCCCCGCGGTGTGGGAGCTGGAGGGACCGATCATATTGGGGCCCAGTACATCGAAAACACTGATAAAGGACATGATATCACTCCTGTTCCACAGCGGTCCCCTTCATGATGAACTTGCGGTAGATGGTGTCCACAATGGTGCCGATGGCGTTGTCGCCGGACACGTTGCAGGCGGTGCCGAAGGAGTCCTGGGTGATGTACAACGCCACCATGATGGCGCAGATGGGGCCGTTCACGTCACCGGCCTCGGTGCCGAAGACCATGTACAGGAAGGGCAGGGCGGTCATGATGGAGCCGCCGGGGGCGCCGGGGGAGGCCACCATGGCGATGCCCAGGGTTATGATGAAGGGCACCACGGTGCCCAGGCTGATGGGCAGCTGGTACATAAGGCACACGGCGGTGGCGCAGGCGGTAATGGTGATCATGGAGCCGGCCATGTGGATGTTGGCGCACAGGGGGACCACGAAGTTGCGGATCTCCTCCAGAATGCCGTCCTTGGCGGCGCACTGCAGGTTCACGGGGATGGTAGCGGCGGAGGACTGGGTGCCGATGGCGGTGGCGTAGCCGGGGATCTGGGTGCGGATGAGGGTGACGGGGTTCTTCTTGGAGATGAGACCGGCCACCAGGAACTGGATGCAGATGTAAATGAGGTGCATGGCGATGACCACCAGGAACACCTTCCACAGGATGCTGAGGATGGCGAAGGTCTTGCCGGAGTAGGTCATGTTGGTGAAGGTGCCGCAGATGTACAGGGGCAGCAGGGGGATGATGACCACGTGGAGCACCTTGTCAATGATGGCGGAGAAGTCCTCCATGCCGTGGTAGAGGCTCTCGCCGATCTCCTTGCCCCGCATGGTGGACAGGCACAGGCCCAGCACAAAGGCCAGGGTCACGGCGGACAGGGTATCCAGCAGGGGCGGGATGGACAGGGAGAAGTAGCTCTCCAGGGACACGTCGGCGGTGGCGGCGATCTGGTCCAGAGCGCCCTCACTCATAAAGGAGGGGAACAGGCTGGAGGAGACCAGGTAGGAGGCCGAACCGGCCACCAGGGTGGAGAAGTAGGACAGGGCCACGGTGATAAGGAGCAGCTTGCCCGCGCCGCTGCGCAGGTTGGCGATGCCCATGGTCACGTAGGCCACGATCATGAGAGGGATGATGAAGGACAGGAAGGTGCTGAAGATGGACGAGCAGGTGACCACCACCCGGTTGAACCACTCCGGCATAAAGGAGCCGAAGAGGATACCGATGATAATGGCGATGATCAGCTTGGGGATCAGACCCAGTTTGAACGATTTCTTTTCCATTATAGTTCCTCCTAACTGCTTTGTTTATTTTGGCATGTTTGTTGATTTCCCCGTTGACTTTTCTTTGAAGTTAGTCTAACATGTCCATATCAATTAATCAAATAAACCGATTTCATCATTTCGATGAAAATAATTAATACAACTCCGGACACACCCCGGAGACCGGGAGCGGGAGGGGGATCTATGGAACTGCGCCAGCTGACCACCTTTATCCGGGTGGCCAAATTTCAAAGCTTTTCCAAGGCGGCGGCCAGCCTGGGCTACTCCCAGTCGGCGGTGACGGTGCAGATCCGCCTGCTGGAGGAGGAGCTGAAGGTGCGCCTGTTTGACCGCATGCACAAGCAGGTGATCCTCACCGCCCAGGGCCAGCAGTTTCTGGACAGCGCCTACAGCATCCTCCAGGAGGTGAACCGGGCTACTTTGTCCCTGGCCGGGCCGGAGGAGGTGCTGCGGGGCCAGCTGCACATCGGCACCCTGGAGTCCCTGTGCTCCGCCCGCCTGCCCGGGGTGGTGTGGGCCTTCCGCAATCAGCACCCCGGGGTGCGCATCCAGATCACCACCGGTGTACCCGAGGAGCTCATCGCCAAAATGGAGCGGGGCGAGGTGGACATCATCTACCTGCTGGACGAGCCTTTGTACAACAACGACTGGAACAAGCTTCTGGAGGAGCGGGAGGCCATGGTCATGGTGGCCTCTCCCGCTTTGGGGCGCTCCCTGGGGGCGGGGCCCCACCGCCTGGAGGAGCTGCTGGACAAGCCCTTCTACCTCACCGAGCGGGACGCCAACTACCGCCGCCTGCTGGACCGCCGCCTGGCCGCCAGCGGCCGCTCCGTGGTCCCTGCCCTGGAGAGCAGCTACGCTTCCTTCATCCTGCGCATGCTGGAGGAGACCGAGGGGCTATCCTACCTGCCCTGGTTCCTGGTGGAGGAGAAGGTGCGCCAGGGGGTGCTGACGGTGGTGGACGTCACCGACCTCCAGGGGGCCATGTACGGACAGATCTTCTCCCACAAGGAGAAGTGGACCACCCGGGAGATGGGGGAATTTGTCCGCCTGTGTACCCACCACGCCCGAAAAGCAGGTCAATAAAAAACGCCTGGACGGAATATCCGTCCAGGCGTTTTTGGCTGTAAAGGCAGGAAAATGGGGCAAAAATCTCAGAATACCACCTTGCCCAGGGCGGACTGGACCAGCTCAGAGGCCAGGATGCCCGTTTTGTTGCGCACGTCCAGAATGGGGTTGACCTCCACCATGTCCATGGACAGCAGCTTCTGGGAGGCGGAAAGGGACTCCACCGCCAGGAAGGCCTCCCGGGTGGTGAGACCGCTGTGCACCACCGTGCCGGTGCCCGGGGCGGCCTCGGGGGTGATGGCGTCCACGTCGAAGCTGAGGTGGATGCCCGCGGTGCCGGTACCGGCTACCTCAATGGCCCGGCGCATGACCTCGGCCATGCCTAGCTGGTCGATCATGTTGATGGAGAAGGTGGTCACGCCCGCCTCCTTCATGCGCAGGCGCTCGGCGCTGTCAATGTCCCGGCCGCCGATCTGTACGCAGTGGGTCACATCCACATAGGCGGGGGCCTGGCCGAAATTCACCATGCAGTCGGGGCCAAAGCCGCACACGGCCGAAAAGGGCATGCCGTGCATGTTGCCCGAGAGGGTGCTGTCCTGGTTGTTCCAGTCCCCGTGGGCGTCGATCCAAATGACGCCGATGGATTTTCCCTGGCGGGCGTAGTACTGGGAGACAGCGGCGATGCTGCCCGCGGCAATGCTGTGGTCGCCGCCCAGCAGCACGGGCAGAGCTTCCTCCTCCAGGCTCTCCAGCACCCGGTCGTACACCTCCCGGTCCACCTGGGTCACCTGCTGGGCGCAGCGCAGATTGCCCTCCGTCTCCTCCAGGGTCAGGGGCTGCACATCCCCCAGGTCCTTTACCCGGTAGCCCAGGCTCTCCAGCCCCTGGCGCAGTCCCGCCAGGCGGATGGCGGCGGGGCCCAGGCTGGCCCCCCGCTTGGAGGCGCCCAGGTCCATCCGGGCGCCGATGAGATTTACCGTGCGTTTCACATGAATTCCGTCCTTTCTGATTGAGATTGCAGTTGGATCAAGCAATTTTCTCCAACAAGGTGATGAAATATTCCATATAGGCGGGCACATAGGCCCCCTCCCGCCAGCTGAGATACCAGGTCAGGGCGTGATCGGGGTCGCCCACCCGGAAATACTGCACCGGCCGGGGATAGCTGCGGTCCTGGAGATAGCTCTCCATGGTAAAGGCGATGCCGAGCCCCTCCGCCGCCATCTGGCAGCCCAGCTCAATGTTGGTAATGAGGTGGGTTTTCCGCGGGTGTACCCCGGCGTATTTCAGGGCGGCGTCCGTCTCGCCGCGGATGGTGCGACCGGGCTCCATGAGGTAGAAGTCCTCGTTTTCCAGCTGCCCCAGGTCCAGATAGGGGTAGTGGCAGCCCTCCAGCCAGCGGCCCCGCTTGGCGGCGGGGTGCTGGGCGGAGATCACAGCCAGTATGTGGTCCTGGCGCACCTCATGACTGATGAGGCCCGGAGCGGTAGGGCGCAGGTTGGCGTAAATGAGGTCCAGCTCTCCCAGACACAGGAGGTGTTCCAAATTTTGGGCGGTGTCTTCATGCAAAATCACATCAATTTCGGGGTACTCCTGCTGGTACTGGCGCAGCAGCCGGGGCATCAAAAACAGGTTTCCCATGCGCAGGCCTCCTACGTGGAGCTTTCCCTTGCGGCCGCTGAGCAGATCGCTCAGCTCGGAATCAAAGTCATTTTTCAGGGCGGCGATCTGGTAAGCCCGGCGAAGATAGGCCTCTCCCACCTGGGTGGGGACCAGACGCTTGCCCACCCGCTGGAATAAGGGGGCGCCAAGGCGCTTTTCCAGACTGGTAAGGAAGATGCTCAGGGTGGGCTGGGTGACGTGGAGAAGCTCGGCGGCACGGGTGATGCTGCGGGTCTTGTCCAGCGCCAACATATATTCCTGCTCCTTGATGTTCATAACTTCACCCCAAAATCATAGTAAAAATCAATGGATAGCATAGAAATAATAAATTTGATTTCTGTTTCCGGCGTCATTATACTCAACCCATCCAGGGAAAGTCAACCCCCCGGCAGTGGACTTTCCCCAAACGCAGTAAAGGAGAGAGAACCCTATGCCAGAACGGACCGTGAAAGCAAAAAAGGGCTTTACCATGCCCCACACCTTCGTGATCCTGTTTATCATCATCGCCATTGCCGTGGCGCTGACCTGGATCATCCCCAGCGGTGAGTACACCCGCATCGAGGACCCTGTCTCGGGCAGCACGGTGGTGGACGCCAACTCCTTCCAGTATGTGGAGGACGTCAGCGTCAATCCCCTGAAGGTGCCCATGATCATCGTGCAGGCCTTTGCCGATAACGGCGACCTCATCACCCTGATCCTCCTCAGCGGCGGCGCCATCTACATGCTCACCGCCGCAGGCGCCCTGCAGGCCCTGGTGGCCGTGATTGTGCGCCGGTTCAGCAAGCGGGTGGAGGTCTTTATTCCCCTGCTGATGCTGGTGTTTGCCCTCATCTGTACCACCCAGGCGGTAAATACCTTTATTGGATTTGCCCCCATTACGGTAATGCTGGCCCTGAGTTTGGGGCTTGACTCCATCGTGGGCGTGGGTATCATCCTGCTGGGCGGCGCCGTGGGCTTCTCCACCGGTACCCTCAACGTGAGCACCACCCTGGTGGCCCAGAAGATCGCCGAGCTGCCCAACTACTCCGGCATCGGCTACCGCTGGGTGTGCTTTGTGGTATACTATATTGTCACCTGCTTCTGGCTGGTGCGCTACGCCAAGAAGATCCAGAAGAACCCCCGGCTGAGCCCCATGTACGACTTGGACCAGAACAGCCAGTTCAAGAGTGGCTCTCTGGATGACTTCGGCCACCTGGATACCCGCAAGAGCCTGTGCATTCTGGCCCTGGTGGTGGCTCTGGTGGTCATCGTCTACGGCTGCATCGAGCTGGCCTGGGACTTTGCCGAGCAGAGCGCCGTGTTCCTGGTGCTGTCTGTGGTGGTGGGCTTCATCGCCGGCTTTGACGTGAACAGAATCTGTGCGGAGTTCCTCACCGGCACCAAGAAGATGCTGGGCGCCGCCTTTATCATCATGTTCGCCCGGGCCATCGGCAGCGTGCTCAACGCCGGTCTTATCACCGACACCATCGTCCACGCCATGGCCGAGGTGCTCACCGGCCTGCCCGCCGCCCTGCTGGGCGTGGGAATGCTGGCGGCCAACACCCTCATCAATGTGGTGCTCACCTCCGGCTCCGGCCAGGCCGCCGCGGTCATGCCCATTATGATCCCCCTGAGCGACCTGCTGGGCGTCACCCGCCAGACCTGTATCCTCAGCTTCAACTTCGGCGACGGCTTCTGTAACTACATCCTGCCCACCTCCACCGCCCTCATGGGCATCCTCAGCGCCGGCAACGTGCCCTACGACCGCTGGATGCGCTTTATGTGGAAGATGTTCCTCATCTGGTTCGCGGTGGGCGCTGTGCTGGTGGTCATCGCCCAGCTCATCAACTACGGACCCATGTGATCGGAACCCTCTGCCGGGAACCATACGAGGTAAATTGCCATGAAAGAGAACTTATATCAACTGATCGAAGAACAGCGGGAGAAGCTGTGGGCCATGGCGGACCAGATCCACGATGACCCGGAGTACGACGGGGAGGAGTACCACGCCGCCGCCCTGCTGGAGGACTATCTGGAGCAAAACGGCTTTGCCGTGGAGCGGGGCCTGGGCCAGTGGCCCACCGCCTTCCGGGCCGCCTGGAGCCAGGGAGAGGGCGGCCCCCGCATCGGCCTGCTGTGTGAGTACGACGCCCTGCGGGGCCTGGGCCACGGCTGCGGCCACCACATGCAGGGCCCCTGCATCTGCGGCACGGCGGTCGCCCTGAAAAACGCCGGGTTTACACAGCCCTTCTCCCTGGTGGTCTACGGGACTCCCGCCGAGGAGACCCGCAGCGCCAAGGTGACCATGTGGGAGAACGGATGCTTCCGGGACATTGACGTGGCCCTTATGATGCACGGCGGCCCGGACACCTGCGTGGACGAAAAGAGCCTGGCCCTCACCAACTACATTGTGGAGTTCAAGGGCCAGGGGGCCCATGCCGCCCTGGCCCCCGAGAAGGGGCGCAGCGCCCTGGACGCCCTGCTGTTGGCCTTCCAGGGGGTGGAATTTTTGCGGGAGCACGTGCGGGAGGATACCCGCATGCACTATACCATTACCGAGAGCCCCGGCCCCACTAACGTGGTCCCCGCCCGGGCGGTGGGCGAGTTCTCCCTGCGCAGCTACTCCCGGGAGGTGCTGGACGGGGTGTGCCGCCGCTTTGAGCAGATCATCCAGGGGGCGGCCCTCATGGCCGACGTGGACTATGAGATCACCCGGGAGAAGAGCCTGGACAACAAGGTGCCCTGCCTGGCCCTCAACGACATCATCATGGACAACGCCCGGGCCTGCGGCGCCCCCGGCATTGCCCCGCCCCGGAAAAAGACGGGCAGCACCGACTTCGGCAATGTGACCAACCACATGCCTGGCTGCTGCATCCGGGTGCAGTTCGTGCCCACCGGCACCTCCAGCCACACCCAGACCTTTGTGGACGCGGGCAAGACCCAGGTGGCCCATGACGCCATCCTCTACGGAGCCAAGACCCTGGCCGGAACGGCCTGCGACCTCATCTGCAAGCCGGAGCTGGTCCAGACCCTCTGGGCCGACTTTGAACAGGCCAAGAAAAACGCATGAATAGAAAAAAGGGAGGCAGCTTTTGCTGCCTCCCTTTTTTCTTTTGCTACAAGGAAGTGCCTGCCCCGCCGAAATAAAACAGCAGGATGAGGAGAAGCGTGAGAATGGAGGAGAACCTCTTCTGCCACTGAGGGGTGGGCTGCCAGCTGGTCAGCCGCTTGACCCGCAGTACCGTGTCGCACTCTCCGAAGGTGGCCACGCCGCCCCACAGGTGCTTTCCCGACCCCAGTTCCACCAGGGAGCGGGCGTAGTCCCGCTGCTGGGGCCGGTCCAGCTGCTCCATCACCGCCTCGTCGCAGGCCAGCTCCATGTCCCGGCTGGTCAGGCGGTAGGCCAGCCAGAACAGGGGATTCCATGCGTAGATCAGCAGGGCGGCGGCGGCGATCGTCTTGAAAAAGGGGTGGTGCAGGCGGACATGCTCCATCTCATGGCGCAGGATCAACTCCCGCCGCTGGGGCGGAAGCTCCGCCTGGAGATAGACCACATGGGTGATCTTTCCAATCAAGAGACTTTTCTCTCCGCCCCGGCGGACAAAGCTGGTGGGCAGATCCCGGCACAACAGGACCAGAACGTCCTCCTGGTAGACCCCCATCTGCTCCAGAGTCTCCTGGTCCATGGGCACCCCCTGCCGGCCCAGACGGCGAAGATTGCGGTCATAGCGCAGGCACAGGAAGGTGAGGAGGACGATGGTGACCAGCCACAGCGCGCCCAGCACAGACAGGAACAACTCCATGTTCCAATGGGCGGTGGGCAGGGATATGGTCGGCCCGCCCGGCAGCATGAGACTGCCGTTCTCTCCCGAGGGCAAGTCCAGGTAGAGCGGGTAGTGGGAGCGGGCTTCCACTCTGGGCAGCAGCATGGCGGGCAGCCCTACCTGGAAGGGCAGCAGCGGGGACAGCAGATAGGACAAGTTGCAGTAGAGGTTGGGGAAGTAGCACAGATACCACCCCACAAACCACAGCGTCACCAGCTGCTTGGGGCGCAGCAGCCGCTTCAGCAGGGGGCGCAGCAGGATCAGAACCCCAAAGATGCCGCCAAAGAGCAGTCCGGTATTGAAAAATGAGAAAAAGACCTGTCCCGCGAGAACCAACATGGTTATTCCTCCCCCATAGACTCGTCAATGAGCTCCTTCAGCATCTGGGCCTCCTCCTGGGTCAGCTTCCGCCCGCTGAGAAAGGCGGTGAGGAAGGGGGAGAGCCCGCCAGCCAGCTTTTCTACCTCAGCCCCCTGGGTCCGCACCGCCTCCTCCCGGGTGAGCAGGGGGGTGACCAGGGTATCCTCGTGTCGTACCGCCCCCTTCTGTTTGAGCTTGCGCAGCACGGTGTAGGTGGTGGACTTGTTCCAGCCCAGCTGTTCCCGGCACAGCTCCACCAGCTGGGTGGAGTGGACGCTGCCGCAGTCCCACAGCACCTGCATGAGGCGGTATTCCCCTTCAAAGAGTTTTTCCATCTTTTCACCTCCTTTGGTTTATTGAAGTAAACCTATTCTTGCCTTGAGTTTATCGCAATAAACCTAAAATGTCAAGAAAAATAAAGAAAAAGGCTCAGCTGGAACAAAATGGTTCCAGCTGAGCCTTTGTTTAGGCAAAGGAAATGAGATTGGAGTCAGGGCTGTGTCTCGGGGGCAAAAGCCGCGCAGTCCGCCCCCAGATAGGATGCGATCTCGTTGCGCACCTCCATGAGCTGAGGCACCAGAGCGCGGATGCGCTCGTCGGTCATGCGGCTGATGGGGGCGGAAATAGACAGGGCATGGCTGACGGTTCCCTGCCAGTCGGGAATGGCTGCCGCCACGCAGCGCACCCCCAGCTCATTTTCCTCGTTGTCCAGAGCATAGCCCTGGCGGCGGATCTCCTGGATCTCACGGAGAAAGGCCTCCTGCCGCACGATGGTGTGGGCGGTGTAGCTCTCATGGGTTGTCTCCTTCCAGTAATCCAGCACGCTGCTGTCCGGCTGGAAGGCCAGAATGGCCTTGCCCATGCCGGTGCAGTACATGGGGCGGCGCATGCCGATGCGGGAGACCATGCGGATGGCGCCGTGGATGCTCTCCACTTTATAGATATAGACCACTTCGTCGCCGTCCCGCTCTACCAGATGGACTGTCTCGCCTGTGCGGCGGCTCAGCCGCTCCATGGGCTCCCGGGCCAGCTCCACCACATCCAGGTTCTGCTGCACATAGTCGCTCAGCTCGCAGACGCGCATTCCAGCCCGGTATACCCCGTCGCCCATTTTGCGCACATAGCCCCGCGCCGCCATGGCCGACAGCATGCGGTGGACGGTGCTCTTGTGCAGGCCGGTGATCTGGGTGATCTGATGGATGGCCAGTCCTCCGGGTGTTTTGCACAGCAGCTCCAGCAGCGTAAAGGCCCGGTCCAGGGACTGTACCCCCTCTTTTTCCATGGCCATGCCCTCCTTTGTTTTATAATATGAAACTATGTCCCAATTTTAACTGTTCTCCACAGTTTGAGCAAGTGATTTTTTGCACAATCGCCATCTTGTTTTTTATTCTGCATGTCTTATAATGAAAATGCAAATTACGAAACACTGTTTCATATTATGAAATACAGGAGGAAATGTTTATGACCGACCTGCAGAAGCGCTTTTTCTCCATTGGCATCATTCCCGTCATCGCCATTGACGACGCGGAGAAGGCCGTGCCCCTGGCCAAGGCTCTGGTAAAGGGCGGCCTGCCTGCCGCCGAGGTCACCTTCCGCACCGCCGCCGCTGAGGAGGCCATCCGCCGCATTGTGGCCGAAGTGCCCGACATGCTGGTGGGCGCTGGTACCGTG
>JABLTR010025032.1_pt1 | contig 73077 bp, 68 predicted proteins | sample 7160071 | NCBI WGS metagenome assembly JABLTR01 (sample SAMN14651230, study PRJNA627086) | human gut metagenome | isolation source: feces | host: Homo sapiens | reverse complement strand
ATCATCACGGATGCCAGCTGCGGCATGGTTAGAAATACCGGATTTTGCGGTCAGAATTTGCCGCCGCATGTTTATCTGGAACTTTTAAGTATCTAGTTCTTATAATATTACTTATCGCCCAAAAGCTCTATGCTTATTGCGGCAATTCCCTTCTCTAACGCTTTGTTATCTATTCCGCTTCGCAGCATGCAAGCAGATCTAAGATTTCCTCTCTCGTCTGCAGTCCGATCGCTTTTTTCTTAAAAATGCCGTACTGCATCACAACAAGCATCGGAATGCTCATCACCTGATACTTTAACGCAAGCGCCGCCTGCTCGTCCACATTGACGCTTCCGAACTTCACCTTTCCGGCAAGTTCCTCGGACAGCGCCTCAAATACCGGCGACTGCATTTTACACGGTCCGCACCACTCTGCCCAGAAATCCAGAATGACCGGCACCTTTGCCGCCAGCACCTCGTCCTCAAAATTTTCATTTGTAATCGTAACAACTGCCATATTCTGCTTCCTTTCTGTGCATTCCGCCGGCACTGTTTTCTGCCGGCAGCTGCTCTGACACACGCTCTATTCCCTGCCGAACTCCGAGAGTACCAGACCTTCGTTCCGGTCTAATACCATGCCGACACTCCATGCATTGACAAACAGTAACAGCGGTCTGCCCTTCAGATCCTGAATCTTCTTCATATCCGAGGTTCCGACCAGCTTATCCATATCGATGTCCTCATTCTCAATCCACCGGATATGCTCATACGGAAGCGTATCCATGCGGATTTCCACATTGTACTCATTCTCGAGGCGGTATTTCAACACATCGAACTGCAGTACACCGACCACGCCGACGATGACCTCCTCCATTCCCATATTGTACTCCTGGAAAATCTGGATCGCACCTTCCTGCGCAATCTGCTGCATGCCCTTCATGAACTGCTTGCGCTTCATCGTATCCACCTGCCGCACTCTCGCAAAATGCTCCGGTGCGAACGTCGGGATTCCCTCGAATTTGAACGGCTTCGCCGTGGTGAGTGTATCTCCGATGGAAAAAATACCCGGATCAAACACACCGATGATGTCTCCCGCATACGCCTCGTCCACGATATGGCGCTCCTGCGCCATCATCTGCTGCGGCTGCGAAAGCTTGATCTTTTTATTGCCGCCCTGCACGTGTGTCACTTCCATGCCGGCGGTAAACTTGCCCGAGCAGATGCGCATAAACGCAATTCGGTCACGGTGTGCCTTGTTCATGTTTGCCTGAATCTTAAATACAAACGCAGAGAAATCCTCACCAAACGGATCAACTTCTCCGATATCCGCCTTGCGCGGCAGCGGCGAGTAAGTCATCTTTAAGAAATGCTGTAAAAAGGTCTCCACACCGAAATTCGTCAATGCCGAACCGAAAAATACCGGGGAAAGTTCTCCCTTCGTCACGAGTTCCTGATCAAACTCCGCGCTCGCTCCGTCCAGAAGCTCGATCTCCTCCATCAGCTTATCATACGCATCCTGTCCGATCTCTGCAATCAGCGCCGGATCGTCCACGGAAATATGCTTCTCCGTACCTTCCTTGGTTCCCTTTAATGTATCGGAAAACGTCATAATCTCTCTTGTGTTGCGATCATAGACACCCTTAAAATTCTTACCGGAACCGATCGGCCAGTTGATCGGGCAGGTCGCAATGCCAAGCTCCTTCTCGATCTCATCAAGAAGATCAAACGTGTCGTTCGCATCGCGGTCCATCTTGTTGATGAATGTAAAAATCGGAATATGGCGCATCACACAGACCTTGAACAGCTTTCTGGTCTGCGCCTCGACACCCTTGGAACCGTCGATTACCATGACGGCAGAATCCGCCGCCATCAAGGTACGGTAAGTATCCTCCGAGAAGTCCTGATGTCCCGGTGTATCAAGAATATTGATGCAGTAACCTCCGTAATTGAACTGCAGTACCGATGACGTGACGGAAATACCTCTCTCCTTCTCAATCTCCATCCAGTCGGACACTGCATGACGCGCCGTCGCTTTTCCCTTGACGGAACCCGCCAGATTGATTGCTCCTCCATAGAGCAGGAACTTCTCCGTCAGCGTCGTCTTACCGGCATCCGGGTGGGAAATAATTGCAAACGTACGTCTCTTTTCAATCTCTTTTCTTAAATCAGCCAAACTATCTATCCTCCAAAAAACAAATCACTTCAAAAATGCCAACGCAGCAAAGCCGAAACTTTGCATACGTTGGCACTATAACATAATTTCATGAAAAATGCAAAAACTTCTCTTCCGAAGATCTGTACTATTTCTTAAATACCGGAATCGCCTCGCCCGCGCACTCCGGGGTGAGATCAAAGTAGGACAGAATTGTCGCTGCAATGTCGGAAAAGCTCTTTCTTGTTCCGAAATTCTCCCCTGCCCGCACCGGTGCTCCGTACATCACAAGCGGCGTATACTCTCTGGAATGATCCGTGGACGGTGTACTCGGATCGCAGCCGTGATCTGCCGTGATCATCAGCACGTCCTCCTCACCCATCGCTGCTAAAAGTTCCGGCAGGCGCTCATCGAAGTACGTCAGTGCTTTTGCGTAGCCCTCGATATCATTGCGGTGTCCGTAGAGCATGTCGTAATCCACCAGATTCGTAAAGCACAGTCCGTTAAAATCCTTCTTCATATAATCAAGCGTCTTGTTGATGCCGTCCTCATTTCCGGTCGTGCGGACATACTCCGTGATGCCCTTCTCCGCGAAAATATCGATGATCTTGCCGACAGAAAGCACGTCAAAGCCGGCTCCCGAGAGCTGGTCTAACATCGTCACTTTCGGCGGCTGTAAGGAAAAATCATGTCTGCGGGTCGTGCGGGTGAAGTTCCCCGGCGTTCCGGTGAACGGTCTTGCGATCACGCGGCCGACACCGTGCTCTCCACGCAGCATATCTCTCGCGATCTGGCAGTATTCATACAGCTTCTCCACCGGAACGATGTCCTCATGTGCAGCTACCTGGAACACGGAATCCGCTGATGTATACACGATCAGATCTCCGGTCTTAAGATGCTCCTCCCCGTAGTCGCGGATGACGTCCGTACCGGAATACGGCTTGTTGCAGAGCACGCCCCTCCCTGTCTTTTTGGAAAATTCCTCAATAATCTCCTGCGGGAAACCGTTCGGGTAGGTCGGCAGCGGCTTTGGTGAGATGACGCCTGCAATCTCCCAGTGGCCGATCGTCGTATCTTTTCCCTTTGACACTTCCGTCATGCGGGCAACCGCTCCGGTAGGAGCTGCCTCCTTTTCCCCGATCTCCACGCCGTCGATATTAAAAAAGCCAAGCTTTCTCATGTTCGGCATGGAAAAATAAGGGCTCATGGACGCGGCTTTGATGGTGTTGCTTCCCGCATCCCCGTAATCTGCAGCATCCGGCATCTCGCCAATCCCCACGCTGTCCAATACAATCAAAAATACTCTCTTCATCCTATCTATCTCCCTTCCTCAAAAACTGCATGATCACATCATAGTTCTCCGCCTGATGTGGAAACGTGCACTTCATGCAGGACTTGATCTGTACTTCGCTTCCATTCTCCCGTCTGCTCTTAATATACTCCGGATTTCCCGGACAATGACGTCTCTCATAGAGCGGACAATAGCAGAACAGGCAGTTCATCTCCTCAATGCCCTCATGGCACGGATAATACTGACATTCCCGGTTGGAAAAAAAGCGATATGAATTCTCTGTCATTATACCACCTCTCCCTCATCTTTGACAATAAGCGTCGTAAGATAGCTTCCGTTCTCCTCGAGCGCCTCCGCTCCCAGGCGGATCCGCTCATCCGCCATCCCACAGTTCTCCACGCAGTAGACGGACAGTTTCTTCTCCTTCTGCTGTTCTTCCAACAGCGCTTTCAGCCGCGCGAGGCTTTTTCCGGATTTCATGTACACCCGGGTGCCGGAAAGCGCCATCGTCTCCTCCACCTCGTACGATCCCGGAATCACATGGATCTCATCCCGGTTATCCCCGAGCGATATTCCAAGACTCGCCGCAGCCGCACAAAAGGACGGCACGCCGCTTATCATTTTAACATTGCCGCCCCACGCCGCGATTCTGCGGTGAATGTAGCCATATGTGGAATAGACGGACGGATCTCCGATCGTTAAAAATGCCACAATCTTTCCTTCGGTAAGATAAGAAGCAATCCGCGCAAAAATCTCCTCGTGCGCCCTGCGCAGCTTTTCTTCCTCCTTTGTCATCGGAAACGGCAGGCAGACAAGTTCCTTTTTCTCAATCCCGGGGTACGCCTTCCTTGCAATCTGATACGCATGGCATCCCGCCGGATCCGCCACCGGAAGCACGATAAGATCGCTCTCCTCCATACAGCGGAGCGCCTTTACGGTCACCAGTTCCGGATCTCCGGGACCCACACCGATCCCGTAGAGGGTTCCTATACAGTGCCGCAGATGCCTGAAATAGCACTCTCTCACCGGCTCATACTCTCCAATCCCCTTCAACAGGCAGACCGGCTCATATCCCGCCTCGCGGAGTGCGGCAGCAAAGGAATCCTTCTCCCCTGCCATATCATGGTTGGCATGATCTCCCGCAACCATCATAAACGGCGCCACAAGCACGCGTCCGCTCTTATGCCTTGAGACCTTCATTCTCCCGATCACATCGTCAATCGTAACGCTTCCCTCCACGGTCGCCACATAGACGTCGTTCTCTGTCACCTGTGCAAGCACACATTCCAGACGCTCGTAGCTCTCATCCGCCGCATGCTCACTTCCATGACCCATAAAAATCACCGGCGAAGATCCCGCCTCCGCCGCCACCGATTTCCAGAGAGCCTCCGCCGTTCTCTGATAATCCTCCGGTGTCTTAAGCAGCGCATCCGCAATCCGGACGTCCTCAAACCACGGTGCACAGTCTGTTACCTCCTGCTTCATCCGGTGGTTCTCAATCCCGTCAATGATGTGGGTCGGAAATACGATCACACGCCGCACCCCGGCATCGCGCATCCGGCAAAGCGCCTGCCTCACATCATCTTTCGCGATGCCGTCCCGCTCTCTTAACACCTTCCTCACAGTGCTGCTGGAATACGCCTCCTCCACCAGATCATGTGGATACTGCTCTCTGACAAGCGCCACCATGTGATCGATATTCTTTTCTCTTGTCTCCTGATAAGTCGTTCCAAAGCTCACGACCAATATGCCACGCTCCATCGCGCACCTCTCTTTCTCTGCCGCCGGTGCACATGCACTTCCCGATACATTTACCTTTCCGACGCACCTGCTATCCCCAATTCACACACCATCCCCCACATTCAACCACAATTTCATATTTTCTACAAATTCTGCTGTGCCTCTACAGGAATCAGCTTTCCGAGTGTTTTTGCATACTCGCGCAGCGCGCGGTTCGCTTCGTTGTAAGGTCCGAAAGCTTCCGCACAACAGACACACGTTTCGCACGTCTCAATCCACGATCTCGCCTCCGCGATCTCCTTCTCTGCGACCGGGAAAAACGGCTTCACGGAAACCACCCGGCTTGCCGCGGCACACGCATCCTGATATTCCACATCATTCTCCATCAGAATTCCCGCCGCAAACGGCACATTTTTCCGCTGTAAAGCATGATAGACCGGTATGCCGCTGCCCGCGCCGCCGATCACAAAGATCTTCGGCCGGCTCTTATTTCCGCGCAGATACACAGCTCCTGTCCGCGGATCAAAACACTCCGCGTCCACACCGTATAATTTCTGAATATAATCACCCGAAAATACCTCCTCCGGCGTCCCTGTTTTTCCGATGTGGTCTCCCTCCACACAGGCGATCACATCCGATACCTTTAGCGCCAGATCCAGTTCGTGGAGCGACATGACAACCGCCATATTTCTTTCTGCCGCGAGTCTTCGGATACTGGATAAGATGTCGATCTTGTAACGCATGTCCAGATAGGAAGTCGGTTCATCCAGAATCAGAATCCGCGGCTCCTGGCAGATGGCGCGTGCTAACATCACCCGCTGTCTCTGTCCGTCGCTGATCTGTGAAAAATTCCGGTCCGCGGTGTCCCTGGCATGCACCAGCTGCATGGCGTCATCCACAAGCTTCCAGTCTTCTGCGGAGAGAATCCCGAGCCTTCCGGTATACGGATACCTGCCGGTCGCAACCACCTCGCGGCAGGTCATAAATTCCGGATGAAGCCGCTCCGTCATCACCATCGCAAGCGTCCGTGCAACTTCCTCTTCCCGCATCCGGCTCATGGATGTCCCCTCCAGAAAGATCGTTCCTCCAAGCTCTGCAAGCTGTCTGGTCACGGTTTTTAATATCGTGGATTTGCCCGCACCGTTCGGTCCGATCAGCGTCAGGACATTTCCCGGACTTACATGCAGTGAAATATGGTTAAGCAGAGATTTTCTGCCGTACCCTGCCGCCACATCCTCAAGCCTGATTCCAGACTCTTTTTTCCTCTGTTCCATCACACGTTCCTCCGTTACCTGTCCTCATTCCTGCGCAGCATCATCACAATCACTACCGGCACCAGGAATACGGCTGTCACCGAACTGATCGAAAGCTCCGTCGGAGCAAACACCGTCCTCGCAAAGCCGTCGCAAAACAGCGTGATAATTGCCCCGCCCAGAAAACAGCCCGGTATCAGCAGAAGCGGTTTCGCCGTCTTCATCGCCGTCTTCACCAGATGCGGAACCGCAATTCCCACAAAGGAGATCGGTCCGGCAAAGGCCGTCACGCAGGCAGACAGCAGACTCGACAGCAGAATCAGCAATACGCGAAGCAGACGGATCTTAACGCCCATGTTTCTCGCATACGCCTCGCCCATCTGATACGCACCGATCGGTTTTGCCAGAAAAAAGGTCACTCCCATCGTGACTGCCACCACCGCTGTCATCATCCGCACATTCGACCAGGTCATTCCGGAGAGACTGCCCATCGACCAGTTGTGAAGGTTCACAATGTTGGAGTCATCCGCAAACGTCACGCAGAAATCCGTGATTGCCGAACAGATATAGCCGATCATAATGCCGCATACCACAAGCATGGACATTTTTTTTACCCGGCAGGAAATTAAGAGCACGAACCCCATCGCAAGCATCGATCCGGCAAACGCCGCCACAATCATGCCGAGCGAACTGATCGCCCTGCCCATTTCCAAAAGGGCAATCATCGTCAGCGCAACCACAAGCTTCGCCCCGGATGAGATGCCAAGCACATAAGGTCCCGCAATCGGATTCTGAAAAAATGACTGCAGCAGAAATCCCGCAACAGAGAGCGCTCCCCCCAGAATAACTGCCGCACAGATCCGGGGCAGGCGGATCTCCCAGACAATCTGCCGCGCCGTCTCATCCGCCGTGCCTCCAAAGCGGTGCAGCAGAATGTCCGCAATCTCACTTCCCGTCATCTTGACACTTCCGGAACCGATATTAAAGAAAAACAACCCGCCAAGCAGCAGGATCATCGCGCCAAAGGCTATCACATATCGTTTCATTCTTACCTCACGTGTTTTAAAAACCGATAATTATCATCTGTCTCATCCACAAGCACCTTGTGCAGATCCTCAATGAAATCACAGGTTCCCGTGGATTCCTGAAAGAAATTGCTTCCGGTACAATATACATTTCCCTCTTTTACCGCCTTAAAATCAGAAAACAGCGTGCTTTTTGCCAGAAGTTCATCGACACTGTAAAGCTCCCCCTCGATCGTACTGTTGTAGATGAGGATGTCGGCGTCCTTCGCTGCCGCATAAAAATCCTCCATCTGCATGTTCATCGTGGACAGGGCATTCTCCTCCGCCGAAAGACGGTCGTTTAGGACGTAGGTGCCGCCGGCGAGTCCGATCATCTGCGCAATATAGTCATTCGGCTTGCGGACATTGACCGCTCCGTTCGCCGTGATATAAAAAAAGGCCACCGTGCGGCCTGTATCTTCCTTTTCCATGATTGGTTCTATTTTTTTTAGCTGTTCTTCATAAAATGCATCGGCTTCCTGTTCTTTTCCATACAAAAGACCATATAACCGGATCCACTCCAGTCTTCCGAGCGGATGTTCTTCATAGCTGGAACGTTCCACCATGACCGGTATGCCAAGGCTCTCCAGCTTTTCTTTTACCTCCGGATTATGTCCGATCATCGTATTCTCCAGTGCAAAGTTGCACCCTTCCTTTAAAATCAGTTCATAGTCCGGTTCATTGTATTTTCCAGCATACAGCATACGGCCGTCTTCCATCGCAGCCGCAGCTTTCTCTATATACCAGTCCGACTCCTTTACTCCTGTAAGCCGGATGTCAGAAAGCGCTCCGATCTCACGGATCATATCCATCACCGATGAGGATACCAGATACGTGTGATCCAGCGGCTGTTTTAACACAACCACATCCTCCGGCACATGTTCCGGTACCGGAACATTCTCCGGCACCAGCAAAAAACGGCTGTCATCAGCCATTGTAATCAGATCATACTCCCCGTATTGTTCCACACGATACTGCGTGGCATAAGAGAGATCCCACTGCCCCGTCTTCGTCAGTTCCGAAAAGTCCGTCTCTTTTAACGCAAATGACAGTGTGTACTCAATCTCATGCGGCACGCTCATCGCCGTCGTATCCGCAATCACCGAGATCTCACATGGCAGCTTTTCAATCGGAATCGTAAACGTCGAGTTCTCTCCTGCCTCTGCCTCGTTGTAGCAGGTCTCATCCTCTACCATCATGTAATCATAATACGGGCTGCTCCACACGATGGTGGCATATATTTTGCCGTCCTTCACCGTAATCGCCGCCGGTGAGTCCACCGTCGCCCTGCCGCTGCCGCCGGTGAGCGTAACGTCCGCCTGATAGGTTCCGTCCGCCAGTTTTTCGCTCTGCGGCGTGTGGCACGCTGTGAGGAAACAGATCACAGACAGCAGGCATACGATCAGTTCTGTTACTTTCTTCTTCATCTCTTACTCCGCAACCGGGTCGGATACACTCACCTTGTGATCGTACCACACACCCTTGGTTCCAATAATTGCCAGATCAAATTCCTGATCCAGTGCTTCCACCGGAATATCGAATCCGTACACTTCCTCGGATGTTCCGTCACTGTAGGTTACGGTATCCTTCGTCGGCTCAAGCAGCTTGGCTCCGCTCTTCTGCGCGTCCTCGGCGGTTCCCGGATACAGATTTACGATACTCTGTGACACAAGACTTACGTGAATGGTCATCTTGCCATCCTTGACGGTAAGTGTGCCGCGTCCGGCACATGCCTCATTGACATGGAACATACTGCTGTCAGTGTCGAAGACGGCACTGTACGTGCCGTCCTCCAGATCTCCTGCTGTGGTTGCTGCTGCTACAGTATCTACGCTGCCGAGCGAATCGATCGCATCCTGTGTATGGGATACATACAGCTGCTCGATCGTATCGATTCTTCCCAGACCTGCAATCTGGCATGTGACGCTCTCAAACGCTCCGTCTGCCTCAAACATGCTCTTCCAGGAATCATCATCATCCCCTGCCATATCGTTGTTGGCATGATCTCCTGCCACTACCATGAGCGGTCTTAATACCACTTTCGTGTAACCGGCTTCCTTGACTGCCTCGATCACTGCCTCACATGCAGTCTCTTCCGGCTCCCCTTCTACGGTGCCGATGAAGACATTCGCGTAGTTTAAGTCCTTCATCACACTTGCCATCTGGCTGTAGCTTACCTTCGCAGTATGAGCGGTTCCATGTCCCATGAATACGAATGCGGTACCATCCTCTGCTGCCGCATCCAGGGAGTCATAACCTGCCTCTGCAACTGCCTCTGCCGTGATCGCCTTTGCAACGGCTTCCTTATCGTCATTGATCACGGTTGCATCTGTGCCAACCTCACCGAGGAGCGGTTCTGCGACTGCAACGGATGTAAACTGATCGCGGTACTTCTCCACCGCTTCCATCAGCTCGTCATACTCTGCGCCATGCATCAGATGTGTCGGCTGAATCACAAGATTCTTCACCCCATTTGCCACCGCGCGGTCTAACGCCTGGTCTACATTGTCGATCTTCTCATCGTCTCTCGCCTGTACATGATTGATGATAATCTGTGCGGTAAACGCTCTTCTTACCGACCAGTCCGGATAAGCCTCCGCGATTGCTTTTTCCACGCCTCCGATATCCTCAGTACGGCTGTCATTGAAAGATGTTCCGAAACTTACGACAAGGATCTCATTCTCACCGATCTCATCCTCATTTAACGGATCGTCCTTGGAAGCGTCTCCGGTATCTCTTCCGAAATAATCCGGATCTGCGTTCTCACCTTCGACAAGTTCCTTCTGTGCGTCAGTCAATGCATCCCATGCCGCCTTTGCCTCTGCACACTGCGCATCGGTCTCATCCGTGCGCTCCTGCACGTAGATTGCATCGATCAGCGCAGCAACATGATCTGCCGCATCCTGATCGGATACTGTCTCTGTCCCGGTCTCCGCAACAGCCTCTGTCTGTGCTGTCTGCACGTTCTCCTCTGTGGTTGTCTCTGTCTTACTGCCGCATCCACCGATCATGCCAGCTGCAAGTGTCAGGCTTAGTAAGAGTGCCAGTGTCTTTTTTTTCATAATTCCTCCTGCTGATGATTGTATATTTTCCATAAAACAACAGAAAGAAACTCCGCTCTATGAAACATAGAAACGGAGCAGCTGATCAACACACAAAAGTACGACCAATTACTCGTGATCCGGAATCTCTTCCTGTACTATCATAACTGGCAGGTTTCCTGGCTGATAGATCCTCATGCAGCTACTTACCTTCCCGGCGCATGCGCGCCAGTGGCGTAAAGCTTTCGTATCTGCACTCCCTAATCACAGTGACGAGATCGTACAGGATTCCCACCTGTTTCCCTTTTAACCGGTACAAAGGCTCATCTGTACATCTTCTGCACACACCTTTGCACCGGCACCAGTTACTTTTTTATGAAATTAAAAACATATTACCATTGCATGTTTATTTTTTCAAGTAGATTCTGTCCGCCGCCTTTTTCAGAAAACGGTACGCGTATTCCGGATTGGAATAATAATACAGATGCGGGAATCCCATCCACTGTGACGGACTCTCATGTACGCACTCCCACGATCTTCCGGTTACCGGCTTTTTGGCCACCGCACCCACGCCGTTGTCCGTGCTGTCATAATAGTGAAACTCATGCCCCGCAATCTGTGCGCCCGCCGGGAGGAAGTTCTCCTCCTTTTCCGTAAGCATCACATAGCCGAAGCGCACCAGTTTCCCGGTATTTATAGCCGACGCCGGAATCACTCCCGCCATCGGATAGCACACTCCCTCATCGTCACAGAGCGTCTCATGCAGATAGAGGAATCCGCCACACTCCGCGATCGTCGGCAGACCGTCCGCCACCGCGTCGTGCACCGCTTTTCGCATTGGGATGTTTTTCGACAGCGCTTTTGCATGCAGTTCCGGATATCCGCCGCCTAAGATCAGTCCTGCAATCCCCTCCGGCAGGCTCTCATCCTGTAACGGAGAGAACGGCACCAGCTCGGCTCCCGCCTCCCGCAGTAGCTGCAGATTGTCCTCATAGTAAAAACCAAACGCCGCGTCTCTTGCAATTCCGATTCTTACATCCGCAATCTTTTTTTTCGGCACCGGATCTGTCTCCAGCGCTTCTGCGGATGCGGCAATCGCAAGAAGCTTCCCGCAGTCAAGCGTTTTTCCGAGCGTATCCGCCACCGTCTGAATCTGCTTTTTCACATCCGCAATCTCTTCGGGCATCACAAGTCCTAAATGTCTGCTGTCCCAGTGCAGTTCCTTTAACTTCGGCAGACACCCCAGCACTGGCAGCGACAGCTCGCGCTCTATTTCGGGACGGATTGTCTCACAGAATGTCACCGATGTCTGATTTAAGATCACGCCCCGGATCAGATGATGCCGGTCATAGTCCAGAAAGCCCCTTATGACCGGCAGAATGGAACGCCCCATTCCATGTGCGTTCACCACCAGAATCACAGGCGTCTTCGTCACCTCTGCCAGATGGTAGGACGATCCCTCCTTGCGGATTCCACCGAGGCCGTCGTAAAGTCCCATCACGCCCTCCATCACCGCAAGGTCTGCGCCCTCTGCCGCGCGCGCAAAAAGGCTTTTCGTCAGTCTCTCCCCAGTGAAAAAAGTGTCCAGATTCCGGGAAGGGACGCCGAGCACCGTCCGATGGAACATCGGATCGATATAGTCCGGCCCGCACTTGATGGCACTGACGCTTTTTCCTTCCTGTGAAAAAAGCATCATCAGCGCACAGGAAAGAAGCGTCTTGCCGCTCCCGCTTCCCGCCGCCGCAATCATGATTCTGGGAATGTTCATCTTACCTCTCCTCCCGTCTGTCCGGTTTTTGTTCTTCCCCCTCGCCGTTCTCCGACAGGGAAAACGAGATCACATAGATCGGATTCTCCGCCTGCATCAGATGATGGGAACCTGCTTTTTTTGCGCGGCTGACCGCAATCTGTGTGATCTCTTCCTCACAGATCAAAAGCTCCTTCCACAGTGCCACAACCTCGGCGACCGTCTCAAGCGAGACGGCATTTAAGACAACGCGCACGTTCGGATTTTTCTCCCGGAGTGCCAGAAGAATCTCCCGCAGCCTGCCGCCGCTTCCGCCGATGAACGCGTGCGTCGGTGCCGGGAGTTCCCCAAGACATTCCGGTGCCTCCCCCTTTACGACAACAAGGTTCTTCACGCCTGCACGCGATGCATTTTCCGCAATCAGTCCACAGGCTTCCTCTCCATGTTCCACGGCATACACCCGCAGCTGTTTTGACCGCAGCGCCGCCTCCACCGCAATCGAGCCGGTTCCGCTTCCGATATCATAAAATACGCTCTGACTCTTTAACCCGAGCCTGCACAGAGACAGCCAGCGGATTTCCTCCTTCGTCATGGGGACACGTCCGCGCACGAACCAGCGGTCAGGGACTCCCGGAGCGAGCGTCTCCCCCTGTGCACCCAGATTTTCAATCAGGCAGGCATAGAGTCCATCGTCCTTTAACGTCCGGCACACTTCCGGCGTTCCGTGCCAGATCCGCTCTTCCCTGTAGGAGAGCTGGTATCCGATGGTAAGCTCCACCCCAGACAGTCCCGCCGCCTCAAGTTCTTCCCCGATGCGGATTAGATCGCTTCTGCCTGAAACAATCAGAAATACCTTTTTCTCCCTGCGCACACACGCGGTAACATCCGCCTCTCTCCCGTGTGTGCTGACTATTTTCGCGTCCTGCCAGCTTTTACCTGCGCGCGCCGCCAGATAGGAGAGCGAGGAGATTCCAGGACAGATGGTGATCCCGGCCTGTAATTTTCCAAGGCACACTTCTTCCTGCAATGCCTTATACACCGCCTCTGCGCCGCTGTAAAATCCGGTATCACCGGAAAATAAGATGGCAATCCGCCCGATTTTTCTTTCCCTGCAGGAATAAATATACGGAAGAAGATCTGCGGGAAGGTACGCCTCCCGTTTCTCTGCATCCGGCGTGATCAGGGTATCCGCCGCGGCAAGCAGCCGCTTCGCTCCGCAGACCGCCTCCGCCTGCGCAATCGCCTCCCTTGCCTCGCCGGTGAACAGCTTTCCGTTCCCCATCCCGATTCCCACGAGAGAAATCTGCAGCGGCTGATGCTTCGTCCCGCTCTTTTTCCCGCAGAGTGTTTCGATTTCGGACAGGACTTTTTCCATGCTCATCCCGCCCGCCTGCTCCGGATTCTGAATCATGACCACCGGGATTTTCGTGTGCTCTGCCGCGCGGATCTTCTCCGGAAATCCGCCCGCCTGTCCGCTCTCCTTGGTCACCAACACGCCGATGTCATACTGCCGGATCAGCGCCTCGTTGAGCTCCGTTCCAAAAGGTCCCTGCATGGCAATGATCTGCTTCCCCGGAATCTGTTCCCTGTGGCAGATTTCGATGCTCTCCACCCCCGGAAGCACACGCACAAAAAGCCTCTTGCGGATCTCCTCCCGGGCGGCATATGCGTGCAGTTCCTTGCTGCCCGTCGTAAGAAGAATGTTCCCCGGCAGCTTAGACAGCAGTTCTACACATTCCTGCGTGTCCGCCACCGTATGTATCATCCACTCGTGCTCTGCGATCTCACGCTCCGCTGCCGTGCTCCGGCTGAGCCTTAAATAGGGAAGATTGGTCTTTTTTGCGCTCTCTTTGATGTGCTCCGTCACCTCCACCGCGTAGGGATGCGTGGCGTCCACCACTGCAAGAAATGTACCGGTTCGCATAAGTTCTTCCATCTCCGGTTCGCCCATCCGCCCTTCCCGGATCACAAGATGCTCCTGCTGACGCATCACTTCCCTGCCGTACTCGGTCGCCACACTCGCCATACAGTCAATCTGTCTGGCACAGAGTGCCTCCGCCAATTCTCTTCCCTCCGTTGTCCCGGAAAAAATCAATATTTCTGCCATATTCTCTCCATTTCCAGACCTCTTATCCGCGCTCCTTCGCACGCGCCCTGGCGCCTGCCCCGATCTGATAGCCGCGCTTTGTGACAAGCTTATCTCCCATAATGACCGACTGTGAGTTGCCGATAAATACCGTGGTAAACATATTCACCTGAATCTCACGAAGTTCCTGCAGGGTGCAGGTGTGTGCCGTCTCCCCGTCTCTTCCGATGTTTTCCACATAGCCGCAGGCACGCGTTCCCTTCGCCCCGGCATCCAGCAGAATATCACAGGCGCGCTGCAGATAATCTGCGCGCTTCCTGCTCGACGGATTGTAGAGCGCTATCGCGAAATCCCCCAGAACAGCTGCCCGAAGCCGCGCTTTAATCTGCTCCCACGGAGTCAGAAGATCGCTTAAGCTGATCACGCAGAAGTCATGGTTTAACGGCGCGCCGAGCACTGCCGCACCACTGCTTGCCGCGGTAATTCCCGGTACCACCGTAAGTTCACAGGACGGATATTCTGCGCTCATCTCATACATGAGTGACGCCATCCCGTAGATTCCTGCGTCCCCGCTGCAGATTAACGCTACGCGTTTTCCCTTCCCGGCCTCCTCATAGCACATCCTGCATCGCTCCACTTCCTGGCGCATCGGAGTCGACAAAAACGTTTTCCCCAAAAATCGTTCCCCGAGAAGATTCAGATACACCGTATATCCCACAATTACGTCACAGGAATCCAGCACGGTGAGCGCTTCCTGTGTCATATCTTCCTCTCTGCCCGGTCCCATTCCGACAATATAGATTTCATGTTTCATCAAAACTTCACACTCCATTTTTTCTCTGCTATGGCAAGCGTCTTGCCCTCACATGCCGTCTTTTGCACCAGAAGTCTGCCGCCCTCCCCCGCCGCGCAGACCGCCGCGCGCTCACACACATTATCCACGCCGACCTGTTGCGCCACAAAGCCGGATGACGTGAATGTACCGTCCACACACTGCAGGCGCCCGGCCGGATAAGTGAGAAAAGGAACCGCTAACTGCTCTGCCAGTGCCAGAATTCCTACCTCATCCGCTTTTACATCGACCGACGCGATTCCCGCCACCGCCATGCTGGAAAGCTTCTCTTTTTCCAGGGTCTCCCGCACAAACGCTTCCAGTTCCTCTTCGCTTTTGCCCCTTCTGCACCCGACGCCAAGCAGCAGGCAGGACGGAATCAGCCATAAGCTGCATCGTTCCCCGGCTTCGCACTGCGGCGCGACCAGCACATCCACCGGCTCCTTTGGCGGATACGGTACCAGTCTTACCTCCGGCGGAATCTCTCCTTCACATTCTCCGGCGACGGACATGGTAAGATACCCGGCGCGCAGAAGCCCGGCGGACACCCGGGCGATTCCGTCATGACCGGCAACGGCAAGACGGTTTGACGCTGCAAACACATCCACCGCAAAAAGTCCGTTCACATCCGTCGCCGTGGTGAGCACGGCAGTCGCACCGAGGGCTCTTGAAAGTTCCCCGGCAAGCCGGTTGGCTCCCCCATAATGACCTGCAAGAAGCGGGATCACAAACTGCCCCGCCTCATCCGCCACGAGCACCGGAACATCGGAAAGCTTATCTTTTACATGCGGTGCGATACTCCTGACCGCAATCCCGCATGCCCCGATAAACAGGAGCGCATTTCCCGCCGCAAACTGTTTTCCTGTCCATTCGGCAAGTGGCTGATCCACGGAAATCCCTATCCCCTCTGCCCGGGCGTCGCTGCATTTTGTATATAATTTACAGGACCATACGGCATCCATCGCTTCCTGAATGTGTTCTGCCAGTTCTGCCCCCCTGTAAGTAAAGCTGATGACAGCTATGTCCGTCTTCTTCACTTTGTCTCTCCCTGTTCCTTTTTTGCCTTCCGGTATCCCGTGGTAAACCCGGGATCATACAGCTTCGAGCGCTCATACCCCGGCGCTGCCAGCACATCTCCCACCAGAATCAGCGCCGTCTTCGTAATCTGATGCTCCACCGCCACAGCAGCAAGCGTCTCCACCGTGCACACGTACGCCTCCTCGTCCGGCCAGGTCGCCTTATAGACGATCGCTGCCGGCGTATCCGGCGCATACCCTCCGTCCATCAGTCTTTTCGACAGTTCTTTTACCATTCCCGCACTTAAGTAGACTGCCATGGACGCCTGATGTGCGGCAAAACTCTCGATGCTCTCCCGCTCCGGCACTGCCGTGCGTCCTGCCATCCGCGTGATAATCAGGCTCTGCGAGATCCCCGGCAGCGTATACTCCAGATTCAGATCCGCCGCCGCGCCAAAGCATGCGCTGACGCCGGGACAGCTCTCATAGGAAATCCCCTCCGCTGCAAGTACATCCATCTGTTCACGCACCGCCCCGTAGAGACTCGGCTCCCCGGTGTGAAGCCGCACGGTGGTAAGCCCTTTTTCCTCCGCCTCCCGGATGACCGCAAGCACTTCCTCCAACGTCATTTTTGCGCTGTCATAGATCTTTGCCCCGCTTCCGGCATAAGAAAGAAGCTCCGGATTCACGAGCGATCCCGCATAGATAATGACATCCGCCTGCTCCAGCAGTCTCATTCCGCGGACCGTGATTAAATCCTTTGCTCCCGGACCCGCCCCGACAAAATATACCATACCGTTTCCTCCCTAAACTGCGTTACTGCAAATGTTCTTCTTCCCCGCGGATTCGTTCCAGAAGTTCTACCGCACCGTCGCTTCTCGCCAGCTCGCCGTACCCGTTCGCATAGAGAATGCATTCCACACGCAGTTCCTCTTTCACCCGCTTCTTTAAATAAAAAAGAATCTTTTTCATTAAAAGTTCCATCGTCGCGGAAAGACATCCGTCCTGCGCAATGTAGGCGAGCGCCTCCTCCGTCACAAGACAGTCTAAGATCTTCCCCAGCGTATCGGGCGCACACCCGGCGCGGTATGCCGCAGCCATCAGAAGCTCCATGCGCGCGTCCGCCTCCCTGGAATGTGTGTCCATAATTCCGCCGGAGAGCTTTACCAGCTTTCCGATGTGTCCGGTCAGAAGCACCGCCTCAAATCCGAGCTCCACCGCCATATCCATCGTCTTCCCGATAAAATTGCTGCACTTGACGCTTCGATCCAGATCGAACCCGTAAGCGCGCTTCATATATTCCAGACCGTAATTTCCCGGTGAGATTGCCGCAAACCGTTTTCCCTCTTCGCGCTTCTGCTTAAGCTCCACATAGATCGTGTCAAGGAGCGCCTGACTGCTCATGGGCTCCACAATTCCGGTCGTTCCAAGGATTGAGATACCGCCCACAATACCGAGTCTCGGGTTGAACGTCTTTTTGGCAAGTTCCTCTCCCCCCTGCACCGAAATCTCCACCAAAAGGCTCCCCGCATAATCGGTAAGCGCACACACTTCTTCCACCTCGCGGGTAATCATCTCCCGCGGCACATGATTGATCGCCGCGCTCCCGACGGGCTGGTCTAACCCCGGTCTTGTGACCGTTCCGACACCCGCGCCTCCCGTAATAAGAATCTGCGGTTTTCCGCAGTCTTTTTCCTGTTTCTGCTCCTGCCAGGATACTTCCGCAAAAATCAGTGTTCCCGTCGTGATGTCCGGATCATCTCCGCCATCTTTTCTGACAGCACAGCGCACGGAATGCTCCGTGCGGCTGATCTCTTCCATCCTGGCATGGTAGAGGATGCCTTTTGGCGTGGTGATGGTAATCTCGTGCTTTTCTCTGCCGGTAAGAAGCATATAAGCCGCCGCCTTTGCCGCCGCTGCGGCGCAGCTTCCCGTCGTAAATCCATAGCGCATGGGCTCACCTCCCAAGCTCGTAGAGAATCGCATTGCAGATGGCAGCCGCGACATTGCTGCCGCCCTTTCTTCCACGGTTTACAATATGTGGTATCTTCGTCTGTAAAATCAGTTCCTTCGCCGCCTCCACATTGACAAACCCGACCGGAACGCCGATGATGAACGCTGGGCGGTAGCCCTCCTCTATCATCCCGTATAGCTGGATTAAAGCTGTCGGCGCATTTCCGATCGCAAAGATGACCGGTTTTTCGATCTTTGCCGCCCGTTCCATGCTCACGGTGGCGCGGGTAACGCCCCGCTCCTTCGCCTCTCTTGCCACATCCTCGTCCGCCATAAAGCAGTGTACCGATCCGCCGTAGCGTGCGAGCACGCGCTTGTTGATGCCGGAGAGCGCCATGTTGGTGTCCGTCACAATGTCCGCGCCCTCTGTGATGAGCCACTTTGCCGTCTCCACCGCTCCCGCGGAGTAGGTCATCGTCTGCGCATAGGAAAAATCGGCGCTCGTGTGGATCACACGCTTCGTGACCATTGCTTCCTCCACAGGCAACGTAATCCCCCGAAGCTGCAATTCTTCCTCGATGATGGAAAAGCTGCGCTTCTCTATCTCCTGCGGCATCACATACTCGATTCCGTCGGGCACTGCTGCCGGCTTTTTATCATCTTTGCCGTTTTCCACCACGCTGCTTCCCGTCACCTGCGCCAGCGCCGCAAGCAGGCGTTCATTCTCCTCGCGCCGTCTGACCGCAATCCGGTAATATCCCCCGGAAAGTCCCCGGTAGTTGCTGCAGTCGCGGATCAGAATCCCCTTCTTTAAGAGCTCTTTTGCCAGCGGACGCCCGTCCTTTATCATCAGGAAATTGGCGTTTGACGCAAACACAGTGATGCCAATTTCCGACAGCTGCTCCGTAAGCCAGGCACGCTCCCTGCAGACAAATGCCACCGAGTGCTCCACATACGCGCGCTGCCCGCAGGCCACACATCCCGCCTGCTGCGCAAACACCGACAGATTCCACTCCGGCAGATCAGCTCTTATCGCTTCCGTAAGAGCAGCATCGCTGCAGACGAGATAGCCGAGCCGCACTCCCGGCATGGCATAGAGCTTCGTAAATGCCCGCACGATCACAACTCCCGGATAATTCCGATACTTTTTTAAGAAGGAATAGCGTTCTTCCGCTCCGGTAAACATCACAAAACATTCGTCCAGAATCAGGGTCACACCGTACTTCTGACAGCGCTCTGCAATCTTCTCCAACAGTTCCGGCTCCACCACCGTACCCACCGGATTATTCGGGACTGCCAGAAAAACGGCGTTCACACCCTCCCCGATGGCAGTAAGAAAGCGCTCCGTCACCGCGTAGCCGTCCGTCTCAAGCAGTTCGTGGCAGCAGATCTCTGCTCCCACAGACTTTGCCGCATACTCGTATCCGTAAAATGACGGCACGGCAAGCAGCACCCTTTTCGCATGAACCGCTCTTAAAATGGCAGGAAACAGTTCTGACGCACCGTTTCCGCACACAATATCCGCAGGCGCAATCCCTTTTGCCCCGGCGATGGCATCCCGCAATGCCTCCGACCGGATATCCGGATACCGCTCACACCATGCCACTGCCGCCTCAAGCGCCTCACGCACCCGCTGCGGCATCCCGAACGGATTGATGTTGACCGAAAAATCAAGCGATACCTGATTGCGGTATATGTCTCCTCCATGTATGTTCTGCTGCACCATCCCGGTTCTTCCTCCTGTTCTGTCTCTATGCTACCACACAATGGCTGTCACGCACAACCAGACAGCCATACAAATTCCCCATCCGAAAAATGCCATCCCGTACAGCAGGCGGTTGGCACGTCTGATATCCTCTGTCTCCACCGCTCTGAGCGGATCACCGATGTACGGCTTTTTGACGATTCTTCCAAAATAGCTGGCATCTCCTGCCAGTCTTATGCCGAGCGCTCCCGCACATGCCGCCTCGGTCTGTGCGGAGTTCGGGCTGGCATGCTGATACCGGTCCCGCTTAAAAATCTTCATCGCATTCTTCTGGTCAAATTCGTTTCCAAGGAAACAGCAGGATAAGATCATGAGCATGGCGCTGATGCGCGCCGGAATGAAATTGACAACATCGTCCAGCATTGCCGCCGCCGTGCCAAATGCGTGATACCTGTCATTTTTATATCCCACCATCGAATCCATGGTGTTGACCGCCTTATAAAAAAAACCTCCCACCGGTCCAAACAGCGCCAGATAAAGCATCGGCGCGATCACTCCGTCGGAGGCATTCTCCGCCACGGTCTCGATCGCCGCCTTCGCCACGCCCTCCTCATCCAAACATTCCGTATCTCTTCCGACGATCATGGAGACCGCCTTTCTCGCCCCGCGCAGATCATGTTCCGAAAGCCGCCTGTACACCTTCATGCTCTCCGTCTTTAAGCACTTCGTGGCAAGCATCTGGTAGGTCATAATGCTCTCTGCAATGATCCCCGCCGCCGGATGGATCTGATACGCCGCAAAAAGGACTGCTGCCGCAAAAAAGAACACCAATAGAAGCACGAACGCCACAAGCCACCTTCCTTTTTTTCTCTCGGCGGCTTCGTCCCGCACCGCGCCATCTGTCTCTCCAAGCAGCTTTCGATCCAGCCAACCGATCAGACGCCCGATCCACCGGATCGGATGCGGCAGCCAGTACGGATCGCCGAACAGAAGATCCATCACAAATCCGATTGTAAACGCCGCCATATGATATTCCGAGAGCATGTCATTCCTCCAACTTTCTCACATCCGCAATTTTTATCGTATCCCTTAAAACATTTCCTGCCACATCAAATTCCACAGACAGCCGTCCTTTGTATCCCTTCGCATTTGCGCACTGGTAGTCGTAATAACTGCCCTCCGCAAAAGCTTCCAGAAGCGCCATGATCGTTCCGCCATGCACGACGAGCGCAAACGACGACAGAGACCTCTCCCGCGTCCACACTTCCTTAAGCAGCTTACAAAATCCCTCCACGCACCGTCTCTGGAACTGTTCTCTGCTCTCCCCTTGCGGAAACGGCAGCGTTCCGTTGCTGTCGATCCACGCCTGATAGCGGACATCCGCTTTCAGTTCCTCACAGTTATGCCCTTCAAACGCGCCAAAATCCATCTCCCGGAACTGATCGAAAACGCATGGCGCCTGTCCGGGGTACAACAGCTCTGCCGTCTGTCTGCAGCGCTCCAGCGGACTTGCCGCAACGCATGCTGCCGCCGGATAAACGCCTTTTTTCTGCAATGTGAGAAGCTGCTCTCTGCCTTTTTGTGAAAGCGGCTCATCCGTTCTTCCGATATAGCGGTGCTCTTCATTCCCGGGCGTCATACCGTGACGGATCAGTGCCATGTCTGCCTCATACCTCATTTGATCCGCTCTCCGATCCCGCACACAATGCGCTCCACGCGGTCTGCCTTATTTGCCAGTTCACACAGCAGCCTGCCGGTCAGCTCCCGGTACTCGCGCTCCTCATGCTCCATCGGCACGATCCCGTTGCCGATCTCATCACTGATGATGATGCAGTCCGGGTGTTCCAAAAGAAGCTGCCCGGTCAGCGCTCTTACATCCGCTCCATCCTTAAGCAGCCTCTTCACCCACAGATGATAGTGGTTGCAGACCGGCGCCTCCTTCAATGTTCTCCCGGTAAATGTCTCTGTGGCTCCATCCCACACCGGATGTTTTTCCCCCGGATGCCTCCCTTTGACATAAGTAAGCTTTCCCTGTGCATATCCGCCAATGTATAGTTCCATGTGTTATCCTTTCTGATGCGTCATCCCGCAATGCTTCATTCCTAGCCGATCAGCCCTGCCGCCGCCACAAGCACCGCCATCACACCCTCGCACAGCGTCACAAAATACCCCGCGAGATCTCCGGTAATACCGCCAAATTCCTGGTAACTCTTCTGTCTGTAGTACGCGTAGGTAAGCCCTGCTGCCGCACACGCAAGAGCGCCGGTTTTCACCGATACGGCAAGCATCAGCCCGACGCAGAGTACAAGCTGCAGATACAGCGCCGTTAGCACCACCCGCCGGTGCGCCTCGCTCGCGAACTGATAGAGCATCCCGTTCGTCTTGGCACAGCGCAGGGATACGACACCGATCCCGCTTAAGGTGCGCGACAAAAAAAAGCCTGCGGCAAGTACTAAAATCTGTTCTTTTTCCGTGATCATGGACACTGCTCCCAGATAGATCAGCTCATACATCACAAAACAGATCACGGCAAACGCGCCGATGTGGGAATCTTTTAAAATCTCCAGTTTGCGCTCCCTGTCGCGGTAAGAATGCAGCGCGTCCATGGTGTCCATAAACCCGTCCGCATGAAATCCGCCGGATATTGCAAGCGGCAGAACCGCTCCTACCGCCGCCCGGGCAGTGGACGGGATCCCATACACGCCCGCGAATCGGTTCCACAACAGGAAACACAATCCGATCACCGCTCCGACCCACGGGAAGAAGCACAGCGTATAGCGCATGTCCTCCTCCTTCCACGCGAACTGCGGCACCGGAATTTTAGAATAAATCGAAAATGCTATAAAAAAAGACTTTATCACGGACATGCCGGTGCTCCTTTCTGTCTGTGTCCCTGTTTCTCTGCCACCGCTACCGGAAGCTTTCCCTTTCTTGCAACGGGAATTCCCGCAATCACTTCCACCACAACGTCCGAACGCTCTGCCAGTCTCACATTGATGCTGCCGAGCGCCCGAAGATATTCCATGGTGGAAGTATCATAGACGATGCCATCCTCAAACACATTGTTGGTGACAATGACAAGTTCTTCCGTCTCCTGCGCCAGCACGCCAATCTGCGTGACAATCTTTTCCGCGACCTGCTCACTGCCCGCCGGTTCTTCCGTGTCAAACATTTCATTGGCAGCCAGATTCGACATGCACTCCAGGAGCACCACGCCGCCACCGGCCTCCCGAAGTGCGGGAAGGCACTGCATGATGTCCGTCGGCTGCTCGATCGTCACAAAGCCTTTGCCTGCGCGCATCCTTTTATGGCGCTCCACCTTTTTTTGCCCCTCCTCGCCGAACACATGCATGGTTGCCAGGTAGAAGTGCCTTTTCTCTTTTTGACACTCCAATGCCACTTTTTCCGCATAAGCTGACTTTCCGCTGCCGCTTCCGCCGATCACCAGAATCATGTCCTACTCCTCTCTGAGGCTACCCGAATCTGTGATACGGTGCCACATCAATATCCGCAAACGTGGTGCGCTCGCCGTAGATCGTCCGCGCAATGTCCAGCAGTCCGCACATCATCACAGCTCCGGTTCCCTCTCCCAGCGCCAGTCCCGCATCTAACACCGGGCGGATTCCCAGTTCTTCCAATATGCGCTCCGCCGCCGGTTCCCTGCTCTTGTGTGACGGTATCACGTAATCGCGCACGCCGGGAATCATCCTCTCCGCCGCAAGCGCAGCCACCGCACTGATGACTCCGTCAACGACCACCGGCACATGTGCCAGGGCGCCGCCGATAAACACGCCGGAAAGTCCGGCGATATCCAGTCCGCCCACTGCGCACAGCACATCAAATGCGTCCGCCTGATAGAGTTCATGCATCTGGATTCCCTCTTCGACCACCGCAATCTTGCGTAAAAGCGCCGTGTCACTGAGTCCGGCTCCCTTTCCGGTGATCTCCTTCGGATCGCAGGATAACAGTGCCGCCGCCACCGCACTGCTGGTCGTCGTGTTGCCGATTCCCATCTCACCGGTCGCAAGCAGCTTATAGCCCTCGTGCGCAAGCCGCTTCGCAATCTCCATGCCGATCTCAATCGCCGCCAGTGTCTCCTGCTCCGTCATCGCCCGTTCCTTGATAAAACTTCTGGTTCCGCGACGCACTTTGCACGGCAGCACGCCCTCCGGCGATCCCTCTTCGTTGATTCCGATGTCCACCGGTATTACCTCGACGCCGGCTGCTTTTGCCATCCGGCAGACGGAGCTCGTCCCTCTCCCCATGGCTGCCGCCACCTTCGCCGTCACATCCTGTCCGGACTGGCTGATCTTCTCCTCCACAATTCCGTTGTCCGCACACATCACAACCACTGCTTTTCTGGAAATATCAAGGGCGGGATCACGCCGGATTGCTCCGATGCGGGCAAACAATTCCTCAAATTCTCCCATCCCGTCCAGCGGCTTTGCAAGCGCATCCCAGTTGCCGAGGACTTCCTTATAGACCGCCTGATCCGGCGGCTCTATCTTCAACTGTCTCATCTGCTGTCTGTCTAACATCCCACACACCTCTCTCTTTTGTCACTCATATTCCCGCATCATCTTATAGATCGCATCGAGATCCAGATACTTGCGCAGCGTTGCCGCCAGCTTGTCGTACTGCTGCTCCTTGAACAATCCGTAGTCCACGCCGTCCTCCCCGAGCACGAGTCCCTTCCTCTCTGCGAGGTGCCGCACGATCTTCCCGGCGATTGAGCCATGGTCAAAAATGCCGTGCACGTAGGTGCCGCACACATTTCCCGCAAAGACGCCGTCCGTGCGCTCCTTCCCGGTAATCTCGTCGCGGATCCTGCAGAAAGGTTCGCAGTCCCCCTCCGGTCTGCTGATTCCCATGTGAATCTCATAGCCGCTCAGTTCACATCCGTCCAGCATCCCGCCAAGAATCTCTCCGCCAACCCGGGTTCGCACTTTCTGTTCCCCCAGCTCTGTCGTGACCGGAAGTAATCCCATTCCCCGGATCACACCGCCTGTTTCCACGCCGTGCGGGTCTGCAATCTGTTTTCCGAGCATCTGGTAGCCGCCGCAGATTCCAAAAATGAACGTCTCCGCGCTTCTGTGAAGAATCGCCGCCTCCAGACCGTTCTGGCGCATCCATTTTAAATCCTCCATCGTATTCTTGCTTCCCGGAAGAAGAATCATATCCGGATGATGCAGCTTTTCCACTGAATCGACATAGCGCAGCGACACATCCTCAAACTGCTCAAATACCGAGAAATCCGTAAAATTGGAGATGCGCGGAAAACGTATCACTGCAATGTCGACCGCCGCCTCCTGCCTCGCATCAAACCGGGTCGTCAGACTGTCCTCATCCTCGAGGGAAATCTGCATGTACGGCACCACCCCGACGACCGGAACGCCGCCGCGCTCTTCCAGCATCCGGATTCCCGGCGCAAGAATGGACACATCGCCCCGGAATTTATTGATGATAAATCCTTTTACCCGCCTGCGCTCCGACTCCTCCAGAAGAAGCTGTGTCCCGAGCAGCTGCGCGAACACTCCGCCCCGGTCAATATCTCCGGCGATCAGCACCGGCGCATTCAAAAGTTCCGCCAGCCCCATGTTCACGATATCATTCTCTTTTAAGTTGATCTCCGCCGGGCTTCCCGCACCTTCGATCACAATGATGTCCGCCTGCTCCTCAAGCCTGTGGTACGCCGCAAGAATGTCCGGCACCAGTTTTTTCTTATAAGCAAAATAATCCCTGGCACTCATATTCCCGATCACTTCGCCGTTCACAATCACCTGGGAACCAATGTCGTTGGTTGGCTTTAACAGGATCGGATTCATCGCTACCGTCGGTTCCATCCCCGCCGCTTCCGCCTGCATCACCTGCGCCCGCCCCATCTCAAGCCCTTCTTTTGTGATAAAGGAATTTAACGCCATATTCTGTGATTTAAAGGGTGCCACCCGGTAGCCGTCCTGCCGGAAAATGCGGCAGAGTCCTGCCGCGATCAGGCTCTTTCCCGCATTCGACATGGTCCCCTGTATCATGATGCGCATTGCCATAGCTTACTCCAATCTAAAAAAATCTCCATGCCTCAAATAGCATGGAGATTATACTACATATCCGCCTCTTTTACCAGTATTTTAAGCTTATTCCCCGCTCTCATCCACCACAATCGGGGTAATGACAATCTTATCCGCCGCAATGTTGGTCTTGCGTTTTACAATATCTTCCACCTGTGCCCGCTTTGCATCCGTCACCTCTCCCATATTTAAGACAACGTCGCAGTTATCTTCCGTGATGCTCACCACCACATCGGAAAATCCCTTTGCCTCCAGCAGCATTTCCGCAGCTGCCTCCCGCTCGGCAATATCCGTCATGGCGATCATCTTGTTGACAGCATCCTGCTTTAAACTCTCATCGATCGTCGTATTGTTTACAATCTCAAGCAGGGATTCCTTATTCTTGGAGCGGATCTGCTCGCGGTTTAATTTCATCTCCGCCGCATAATCGAGGTTCGCAATCGTCGTGCTTGTAAGCACTGCCTCCCCAGGATTCTCGACATCCGCGGCACCGTCCGTCATCTGTGCCACATCCCCGGACTGCGCGGCATCCACTGCTGCCGTCTCCGTTCCTTCCACAAGCGCCAGTTCCTCCCCGGTTCCCTCATCGGTAAAGATCTCCTGCTCCGCAAGCATATCCTCCTCCGATATGTCGTATGTATCCTGCACCGTTCCCGCATCCGCGCTCGCTTCCGCCGTCACCTGGCCATCTTCCATATTGTTGTTCATGTAGCTGAAATATCCTGCCACCGCAATCATAAGTGCCAATGCTGTTATCACCAGCTGGTTTTTCCGAAATATTTTCTTCACTCCGATTCCTCCCTGGAACACATCTTAACTACTCTAATCCTATGCGGTTCCACCTTTAATAATGCCTGCACGGACTCTGAAATCTCAGAAACCGCCGCCGGGTTCCCGCCTCCCTCTGCGACCACCACAACGCCTGCCACCGTCGGCAGCGTCTCTTTCTGTACATACGGATATTTTTCATCTGCAGTCTCCACGTATACCGTCGAATCTTCCCCCGCCTGTTCTGTCACACTGCGCTCCCCGCCTCCGGAATCACGCTCGCCCGTCGAGGAGGAAGTTGTCTTTTTGTCCTTCTCCACAATCTGTTCGCCCCCGTCTGAAACGGTAATCATGACGTCCACTCTGCCCACCCCGTCCATCTGCATCAGAATATTCTCGAGCTTCTTCTCCAGATATTGGACATATTCCTGCTCTCCCTCCTCCGATGTCTGACTGCCTGACGCCGTCCCTCCACTATCTCCTGACGCCGTTCTTCCGCTGCCGCCTGACGTCTCCTTTTCCCCCTGTGCCGTGTTATATGCCTTTTCTGCTGTGCCATCCCCACTCTCCACCGGCAGTGCAATCACAAGCAATAATATCCCCGCCAGCGCGAGCAGCAGCCAGTCGCTTTTCTTCCAGCTGCGCCAGTTTTTGTTCTGTAAGATCCGTTTCAGTTTTTCAGGCATTTACGTTCCTCCCACATAACTCACCCGTATTCCGGAATCCTCCATCCCGTAGTACGCCGCCAGTTCTTCCTTTACTTTCCCGCAGACCTCCTGGTTCTTCCCTGACTCTGCCGCATCTGACACACTGATTCTTCTGACCGAAATCTCATCCGCGCTCTCATCTGTGATGTAAATGCAAATCTCCTGCATCGTATGATCCTCTCCCAGTTCCACCGTAACGCTCTCCGCGCCAAGCCCGTACTCCTGCAGCATATCATCCACCTTCTCCCTGATATTTTCCGCGATGACATTCTCATACTCTGTGCGGTATCTGTCCTGATTCAGATAAGCGATTTTCTGCGTATCGCGGGAAAATTCCGACAGTTTTTCCATGCACTGGGCATATGCCATTTTTTCATAAAACGTATCTTTTCCGCCAAACAGTACAAACAGCGGTCTCAATGCTGCAAGCACCATCAGAAGCTGCGCGTAAAAACGGATATATTTCCGGTATTGTTTCCCCGGCGGCAGATAACTTAGCAGCACCAGAAGCACAAACAGAATGACAAATCCTCTCATATATGCGTTCATGGCACGTCCCCCTATGCATGTGATGTGACTGCCGCCGTCTGCAGCGCAATCGTAGCAAAAAACAGTACAATGCCATAGCAGACCAGCTTCAGATAAAGCACGCCTCCCTGCGCCATGCTCTTAATGCATCCGACAATCCTCTTATCCGCCACCGGCTCCGCCACCGCCGCCGCAAGTTTATAGAGAACTGACATACAGGCAAGCTTTAGAACCGGGATGCAGCCCACCGCAAGCAGCACGATCAGTGCCGTCACCCCCACACAGTTTTTGATCAGTATTCCGGCGCCGAACATAAGCTCCCCGATTCCTCCAAGCACATTCCCCACCCCCGGAATCATCATCGCCGCACGGCTGACCGCTCCGTTTAAAAGGCGGTCCTTTGCCGGTGCAAGCAGTCCCTGCATGACGTTTAATCCGAGCACCGCCATCATCGCGCTCTTCATCCCCCAGGAGATCACTCCAGCCAATAATTCCGTAAAATTCTGGAATTTTTCATCCTCAAAAAAGTGATTGAACAGCTCCGTCACCACATACACACGGATGAAGGGAAGCAGCACCGAAAGAAAGAGCCACTCCACCAGATAAATGACCAGAAACGCCAGCTGATAAAAGGCGGCGGAGCTCTCCGCCCCCGATGAAAATACCATGCTGATGCCAAACGCCGGAATGAGTGCCTTCATAAAATCGATGCTGCCGTTTAGCGCTTCTTCCGCTACCGTTCCATAGATTTCAAAAGACTTTAGCAGCAGCACACAGAGCACGCCGTAGACCAGCAGGAAACAGATGTCGGAAACATAATTTTTCTCAAAGGTTCCCGAGAAATTCTTAAGCATGGAAAAACCCGCTGCAAGCAGCACCACCTCCACCAGAATTGTTTTGCCGGTCTTTATCTCATACAGCAGGGCATCACACAGCCAATGTCCGATTTTTTCCATGGAGGTCACTCCGATTCCATCCGCAAGCAGTTCCTGCACCATCACGGAGAAGCTGAATTTTTCCCTCTGCTCCGGAAACAGCTCCTCTTTGGTCCACGTATCCAGTTCTGCAAAGTCCAGATCTTCCAGAAACGTTTTTAAATATGTCTCCTGCGTCTTCTCCGCGCTCCCCGTCCCGCCGTCATAATCTGCCGCCTGCACAGTCACAGGCATTCCGGTCAAAACCAAAAACATGCACACCAGACAGAAGCTCCTCTTTCCCCACTCTCTCATAAAAAACTCCCCACCGCGTCCAAAAACGCCCCAAACACAGGCACACTCACCACCAGAATGGACAGCTTTGCAAACATTTCAATCTGACCTGCGATCGCAGAATAACCGGAATCCCTGCACAGATTCGCCGCAAACTCCGACACATACGTGATTCCCACCATCTTTACCACCAGCCCGATGTACCTGCTGTCAACCGGAAGCTGCGACTTGATGGAATCCACAAAGAGCAGTACGGTCTCCACCTTTGTGAGCAGATAGATAAAAATGCAGATTCCCACAACCATTGCAACAAACGTACTGTACTCTCCCTTTTCTCTCTTGAGCGGAATTGCAAGAAATACTCCCGCGATGCCAAGAACCGCTATTTTTACAATATCCATCGTTTTCTCCCGGCTTACAGCGCAAACAGCGACTGCATCGTCTCAAATAATTCATAGATATACGGAACGATCCAGAACAGTACAATGATAAGCCCGGCCAGGCTGGTCAAAAACGCATGCTCCTCCCTGCCGCTGTGCTTTAAGACCTGTCCGATCACTGTCACAAGAATCCCGACTGCCGCTATCTTAAAAATCAAATTCACGCTCATCGTATTTCTTTCCTTTCTGTTTTGCTTTCCTGCCGTCTAAATCAGAAGAATGACGAGCATTCCCCCCATCACCATACTGACAGTCGCATAAATCTTCTGCTTTTCTCCCAGCTCTCCCCGCACGGTTTTGATCCTGTCATCCAGCTGTTCTAAAATGAGCGTGAGTCTTCTGTGATTTTCTTCTTCGCTTCTCCCGAAAAGCGCGCCGCCCGCCTCCTCGATGAGCGCGCTCTCCTCTCCGGTTAAACACAGTTTTTTCCGATATTCCTCAAAAACCCGCTTCCACACCAGTTCCCCATTTTTCTCGTTTTTCTCTATCAGGCAGTCTGCAATCTTCCGGCAGATCTCATTTAATCTTTCATCCGGCGTTCTCACAAAGCATCCCAGCAGAACTTCCACCGGCTGTCTGGTTCCATTTCCGTAGCAGGAAAGATCCACCAGAAGTTTCCGCAGCGCGTACAAAAGTGCCAGATGATCTGCCAGCTCTCTTTTGTATGTGCCTGCCATCCCCGCCGCCGCGGCAAAGACCAGGATGCTTCCCATGATTTTTAACATATCCGCTCCATCCGTTCATCGTAGATTGTGGTGCTACGCCCCCCTCTGGAATTCCGTTGAATCAATATGTAGCGCCCGAACAGCTTCTGTGTGACGCATGCCTGCAGATACGGTTTGTCCAAAAGCTCCTGCACACAGCCTGCATGAACGGTTCCTATTATCCTGCACCCGCAGCACAGTGCCTGTTTTACCGCCGCAAAGTCCTCCTTTCCCCCAAGCTCATCCACCGCGAGAATCTGCGGCGACATGGAGCGCAGCAGCATCCGGATGCCCTCCGTTTTCTTACATCCGTCCAGCACATCCGTGCGGGGGCCAAGATCGTTCTGCGGAATTCCCAAATGGCATGCGGCAATCTCGGAACGCTCGTCCACAACCCCCACTTTCATTCCGGGTGTGCCCGCATTCCCCGCGGACAACTGCCGGATCAGATCCCGCAAAAACGTCGTCTTCCCGATTCCGGGCGGCGAGAGCATCAATGTATTGTAGATTCCGTCTGATCTCCTGATATGCGGAAGAATGTCATCTGCGCAGCCTCGTTTTTCGTGTGCAATCCGGACATTTAAAAACGTGATATGGCTAAGACCGGTCACTTTTCCATCCTTTTTTACCACCTGCCCCGCCATTCCGATTCTGTGTCCTCCCTCGATGGTAAGATAGCCCTCCTTTACCTCCTCACTGTAGGCGTAAAGCGAATAATCGCTGATATAGTTGAGCATCTCACGAAGGTCCTCCGGCGTCATCCGATAGCCGCACTCATATCCGCAGGCAGAAGGCAGGATACATACGCCCTTGTGCTCCGGCAGATAGCGGCTCTCCCCGCCGTATATAAATTCAAGCGGACTGCCCACCCGGACACGGATCTCCTCCAATCCCGCCTTCCATGTATCGTTCGCCAGCGCCTCTCTTATATGCACCGGGAATATTTTGACGATCTCCAAAGCCATGCCCCCTTTCCGGCTATGTCTAATTCTATGACCTGTCCGAAAAAATATGACTGGTTTTTGCGTCGGTCATAAAAAAGCGCAAAAAAGAAGGGGCAGCCCGTTTCATGCGGCAGCCCCTTCTTTTTTATCAGCTCACTAAATAGGTTACATGCGCTCCGGTGCCTGAAAGCCCAGCAGATCAATACAGGTCTCAAGTACCGACTTTGTCAGCTCTAACAGGCGGATATAAGACTTCTGGATCTGCTCGTTCTCCTCGGACATGATCTTTGTCTCATGGTAAAAGCTGTTGAATGCATTCGCCAGCTCATAGATGTAAGAACAGATCTTATGCGGCGCTGTCTCCTCATACGCGTTCTCCATCATGGCGCCGAATCCGGAAAGTGCCAGCATAAGGTTCTTCTCGCTTGCGGAATGAGCCGCCTCAATCACTGCGCCGCTCTCATCCTTCCCCATGCTATGATACTTGTTCAAAATCGACTTGATACGAACGATGGTGTAAAGGATGTATGGTCCGGTATTTCCCTCAAACGAGGTGAACCGGTCAATATCAAAGATGTAATCCTTGCTTGCCTGATTGGAGAGGTCACCGTACTTGATGGCTGCAAGCGCGATCATCTTCGCGTTCTCCTTCGCCTCTTCCTCACTGATCTCAAGGTTCTCTTTTGCCTTCTGGTTCTCCGTGATCTTTTTGAGCATTTCCTCGTTCACACTCTCAAGCAGATACTGCAGACGCATAACGCCGCCCTCACGGGTCTTAAACGGCTTGCCATCCTTGCCGTTCATCGTGCCGAATCCGAGGAACTTTAAGCCTGTCTCTGGCTTTACCAGTCCGGTCTTACGCGCGCAGCGGAACACCTGTGTAAAATAGAGTTCCTGGCGCTTATCCACCACATAGATGAGCTCATCCGGATGGTAATCCTTCATACGCCACACGATCGTTGCGAGATCCGTCGTATTATAGAGGGATGCACCGTCTGATTTTAAGATCATGCACGGCGGGATCTCCTTGGTATCGGTATCCTCCTTGACATCCACGACAAGCGCACCGTCGCTGATGTAGGCAAATCCGTCATCCTTCATCTTCTGCACCATATCCGGAATGTACGGCTGGGCATCGGACTCGCCCTTCCACAGATCAAACGATACATTCAGATTCTCATAGTTGCGCTTTAAGTCCGTGACGGACACATTTAAGATGTGGGAAAGCAGTGCCTGATAACCTCTTCTGCCGTGCTGCAGTTCATAGGTTGCCTGCATCGCCGCCTCCTTGTAGGCTGCGTCCTCCTTGGACTTGCCGCTGGCTGTCGGGTAGATCTCCTCAAGCTCTGAGATGGTAAACGGCGCCTCTGCCGGATACTCGCCGGTATAACTCTCATCAAAATATACCAGATCCGGCTTTCTCTGCCGAAGCTCCGTGATGATAAGTCCCATCTGTAAGCCCCAGTCGCCCAGATGCACATCGCCGATTACCGTATGTCCCATAAAACGTCCGATGCGCTTGATGCTCTCGCCGATGATCGCCGAGCGCAGATGTCCGACGTGAAGCGGCTTCGCCACGTTCGGTCCGCCGTAATCGATCATGATCGTCTTCGGCTCTTTGGTCTTCTCACAGCCGTATCTTCCCTCGTCCGCCTGCATCTTTGCCACATAATCCGCCAGATATGCCTCATCCAGCTTGAGATTCAAAAATCCCGGCTTTACAGATTCCACCATGGAAAACATGGCATTCCCGGAAAGCTTCTCCGCCACTTCGTCCGCGATCATAAACGGCGCCTTCTTGTACTCCTTTGCCGCCGCCATCGCTCCGTTGCACTGATATTCACAGAGATCCGGTCTATTGGATAATGTCACCTTGCCATACTTTGCATCGTAACCGCAGTCCACAAATGCCTGTGTGACTTCCCCGGTGATAAGGTCTAAGATCTTTTTCATATTCTTCTCTCCTGCATTTCGTTCAAACTGTTTCTTTACAACCTGTATCACATTATACCATAAACAGACCATTTCTCAAGCAAAACAACGCGAAAAGATAGCGCCGCCCGTGACATTCTCTCCCATTTATGCTAAAATATTTCCCGTGTGCGTTCCCTATACCGGATTTCGTCCACAATACATCAAAGAGGAAAAAATTATGAATCCAAAAAACAACAGAAGTTCCTTCTCAGGAAAAATAGGCTTTGTACTCTCAGCTGCCGGTGCCTCCGTAGGTCTCGGAAACATCTGGAGATTCCCATATCTTGCTGCTAAATACGGCGGGGGAATCTTCCTTCTCATTTACATTGTGTTAGCCCTCACGTTCGGCTACACCATGATCGTCGCAGAAAGCGCCCTCGGGCGGATGACAAGAAAAAGTCCGGTCAGTGCATTCCAGTCATTCGGGAAGAAAAAATGGATGTCATTCGGCGGATGGATTAACGCCGTAATCCCGATCCTGATCGTCCCTTACTACTCCGTGATCGGCGGATGGGTGATCAAATACCTGCTTGAATACATCCGCGGAGACGGGGCTAAGCTTGCAGAAGACGGTTATTTTTCCGCCTTTATCTCAGACGGCGCATCGACGGAGCTCTGTTTCGTTCTCTTCTGTATGTTTACGCTGGTTATTATTTTTGCAGGAGTCCGTAACGGAGTGGAACGTGTTTCCAAGCTTATGATGCCGGTTCTTGTCATACTGTCCGTGATCATTGCCGTTTATTCTGTGACAAGACCTGGAGCGCTTGCCGGCGTGAAATATTTTCTTGTACCGAATCCGGCGAATTTTTCGTGGATGACCGTTGTTACAGCCATGGGGCAGATGTTTTATTCACTCTCCATCGCCATGGGAATCTTAATTACCTTCGGTTCTTATATGAAAAAGGAAACTTCCATCGAGGGATCGACCAAGAACGTCGAAATTTTTGATACTGCCATCGCGATTATGGCAGGACTTATGATTATCCCCGCGGTATTTGCATTTTCAGGCGGCGATCCGGACACGCTGCAGGCGGGTCCGGCGCTGATGTTCATCACGATTCCAAAAGTATTTGCCAATATGGGACTCGGCACTTTCGTTGGTATCCTGTTCTTTCTGCTGGTGCTTTTTGCCGCTGTGACAAGTTCGATTGCACTGACAGAAAGCGCGGTCTCTACCTTTGAGGACGAACTTGGATGGAACCGCAGGAAATCCACCGTCTTAGTCGGTGTGATCATGATCGCGCTCGGAAGCCTCTCCTCCTTAGGTTATGGTCCGTTAGCAAACATCCGGATCATCGGCATGCAGTTTCTGGATTTCTTTGATTTTCTGACCAACTCCGTGATGATGCCGGTCGCTGCCTTGATGACAAGCCTTCTTGTATCCAGGGTAATCGGAATCGATCGCATGGAGGAAGAAATCCTGCACGGGGAAGGCACCTTCCGCCGGAAAAAGATTTTTGTTTTGATGATCAAATACTTATGCCCGGTTTTTACCATGATCATTCTTGCAAGCTCAGTTGCCAATGCATTCGGGTGGATTTCCATGTAACTGCAGGTTACATATTTCCTATCACACAAAGGAACTGTCACAATAAGCATATCATGCTTTAATAAGCAATAATATTATAAGAAACGCACTTGTGGATTTCATGTGGAAATACAGATGGAAATTCGGTTCAAAAAATGTGGCATTTCTAGCCAGCCTGATGTCTGCATCTTCGATGATCCGTGTTTTTCCAAGTTTGGAGCACTCCGCGGGTCATGTCCGCATCCCGGGAGACAATTTGTAGGACTTTTGTGCCGCACTTGCCTGTACTCCCGCAATAAAACATAACCGCGCGAAGCCGATGTCTGAATTGCCATCTGCCATATTTTTAATAGCAGATGACAACGAGTTTCGGTTCGCGCGGTTTTATATTGTCTATGAGGGAGTACAACTAGTGCGGCTAAAAAGTCCGCCCATTGTCTCCGGTGTGTCGGACATGCACCCGTCGGATTGTCCAAACGTAGAAGAGACACGAAATCCGATGCAGACATTCAGCCGGAAGAAATGCTCACATTTTTCTCCAACGAATTTCCCTCTGCATTTTCATCTGAAATCCCACGGTGTGATCTTCTAATAATATTACTAATTACCCAAAAGAATTCTATGCTTATTATGACAATTCCTTCTGTTTTCTAATCGTGCCGTTCCTCATCACACGCATAGGTCTCACAAAATCTTCCCGAAAATGCAGGAGACTCGCCACCCGCATACAAATGTGAGGTATCTCCGAACCCGCAGACACGGAAAGATGCCACGCCGGGACGGCGCTCCTCGGTATACACCGTAGTGACGGACGTCGGCGCCGCGCAGGTGTGATGCCACAGAATCATCGGTGACACATTCATCAGGTGCGACAGCAGCACACACTCCAGTCCGAAGTGGCAGAAGAACACAAGCGTATCGCGGTTCGCCTGTGCGACACGGTAGATGTCGCCCTCGCGCACATAGCCGTGCTCCGCCAGCAGGGCATCAAAGTTTGATACCACCCAGGCATACTCTGCACCTACGCCACCGTCCGGTTTCTTTTGCACACGGACGCCGTTTCCCTCATGCGCGCCGGGAGCCAGTCCCCCACGCATAGCCTGCTGTGTCGCCCACAGGTCACGCCGGAAGAACTCCTCTTCTCTCGTCCAGTCCTCCGGCAGCCAGTCCCAGGCAATCGACTTTCGATCCGGGCAATCCGGTCGGTCGATCTTCGTGTCGAACTCCCTGAGCCACAGACATTCGTTTGCCTCGCGGTTCATCTTCTGTAACGTCAGGGACGCCGTATCCTTCGCCCGCCCGAGCGGCGACACATAAAACTCCTTGACATTAAGCTTTGACAGGCGTTCTGCCAAAAGCTCTGCCTCGCGCCACCCCTTTTCCGTCAGGGTGTCATGCTCATAATCCGGATCCCCGTGCCGTACAATCAATAATCTCATACTGCCGCAAATGCCTCCGCAAGATCTTCAATAATATCGTCCACATTCTCCGTTCCGATCGACAGACGGATCGTGTTCGGCTTGATGCCCTGCTCTAACAGTTCCTCCGTCGTAAGCTGGGAATGTGTCGTGGATGCCGGATGAATCACGAGCGACTTCACATCCGCCACATTGGCAAGCAGAGAGAACAGCTCCAGATGATCGATGAAATCCTTTGCAGTCTGCTCATCTCCCTTGATCTCGAACGTAAAGATCGAACCGCCGCCGTTCGGAAAATATTTTTTGTAGAGTGCCTGCTGCACCGGATCCTCCGATACCGACGGATGATGCACCTTCTCCACCTTCGGGTTGTTGTTCAGATATTCTACGACCTTTAATGCATTCTCCACATGGCGCTCCACACGCAGCGACAATGTCTCAAGTCCCTGTAAAAACAGGAAAGAGTGGAATGGAGAGATGGTTGCACCGGTGTCGCGCAGTAAAATGGCGCGGATCTTTGTGACGAACGCTGCCGGTCCTGCCGCCTTTGTAAAACTGATGCCGTGGTAGCTCGGATTCGGCTCCGTCAAGGACGGGAACTTGCCGCTTGCCTCCCAGTCAAACTTTCCGCCGTCCACGATCACGCCGCCGATGGCTGTTCCGTGTCCGCCGATAAACTTGGTTGCCGAGTGAACGACAATATCTGCTCCGTACTCAAGCGGGCGGACCAGATACGGCGTTGCAAAAGTGTTGTCCACAACCAGCGGAATCTGATGCGCATGCGCGATCGCTGCGATCTTCTCAATATCCACAACGTCCGAGTTCGGGTTGCCGAGCGTCTCAATGTGGATCGCTCTGGTGTTCTCCTGGATTGCCTGCTCCACCTCGTCGTAATTGAATGGATCGACGAAAGTTGTCGTGATACCATACTCCGGGAATGTATGTGCCAATAGATTGTAGGTGCCGCCGTAGATGTTGTTTGCAGCCACGATGTGCTCGCCAGCATGCGCCAGATTCTGGAGTGTATAGGCGATCGCCGCCGCACCGGAAGCCACGGCAAGCGCTGCCACACCGCCCTCCAAAGCTGCGATTCTCTGCTCGAAGACATCCTCGGTCGGGTTTGTTAATCTGCCATAGATATTTCCCGCATCGGTCAGTCCGAAACGCGCCGCCGCATGCTCACTGTTGTTAAATACATAAGAAGATGTCTGGTAGATCGGCACTGCTCTCGCTCCGGTCACCGGATCTGCCTCCTCCTGTCCTACGTGAAGCTGTAATGTCTCAAATTTTAACTTTCTGTCCTTTAATGCTTTTCCCATGTTATGTTTCTCCTTTTATTTTCATTTTGGAAGTTCTGTCTGTTGATAATCTGATGATAACATGAGAAAACCAACCTGTCTAATATGAAAAAAAAAGCACCAGTTATAGGTTATTCCTATAGCTGGTGTTTTCTAATCTAATCCTCTTTTTTAAAGATTGCATTGCGCACTTTTGCGAGTGCATTCAAAAGAATCGTTCCAAGCACACAGCAGCAGATGATCTCTCCCGCTCCGACGGTCAGCATGTAAAACGGAATCGACCAGTCTCTTCCGCCATATTCCATGGTAAGTCCATATCCGTAGCGGAGTACCAGCGGAATGATGATGATATTTGATACCACCGGCGCGAGCGTGCATAAAAACTTGTGCTTGCGGAGCAGATATGTTCCGACTGCGCCGAGCAGCGTCGCCAGACTGCCGAAGATCACATCATAGATGGCTGCTCCCGTCAGAAGGTTGGCAAGCAGACATCCCACAAACAGTCCCGGAATTGCTGCCGGTGTAAAGTACGGCAGAATGGTCAGCGCCTCGGAAATCCGGACCTGAATGGCTCCCGATGCCAGGTTGAACGCACTGATAAAATAGGTCAGCACGACATAGATTGCTGCAATCATCGCAGCGTGCACAATGAATTGTACCTTAGAGTTTCTCATATTCTGTTCTCCTTTAGTTTTGTTTTACGAGTGGAAGGTCTCGAACACTCGATTCATTTAACGCCGGAAATCGGCGGCAAGCCCGCTTAGACCTTGTTTTTATGGGCTACGCAACGTCTGACATTTTATCACAGTCTGCCAAAAAAGGCAACGGCAAAATTTCTCCCGTAAAATTTTTCACGCAAAAAACTGCTCCGCGAGCGTAATGCTCCCAATATAAACCACCGGTCCTGTCATGTCAATTCTGCCGTCCCGGGCAAATTCCACCAGAAGCTCCCCGCCGTGCATATGCACCGTCACACGGTCGCCGACAAATCCCATCTTGTGCGATGCGGCAGCCGCTGCACAGGCTCCTGTTCCCGACGCGTATGTATAACCCGCGCCGCGCTCATAGATCTCGATCTGAATATTTTCCCGGTCGAGCACCTGACAGAGCTGCATGTTGATACGGTTCGGAAAATATCTGGAATTTTCCACATACGGGCCAAGCTGCATCGCTTTTTTCTGGCTGACCTCCTCGAGCATCAGCACACAATTTGGATTTCCCAGGGAGACGCAGGTCGCGTTATAGAAATTATCGCCAAAAAAGATCGCCTCGTTGACAATCTCCCCCTCAAACCCGACCACCGGGATTTCCTTTGCCACAAACTCCGGGTATCCCATGTCCACGCGCATGAGATCGCCCTGCTCGTTTAAAAACGTCACCCTGGTCTCACCCGCTTTTGTGTGCAGCACATAGCTCTCCTCTGTCACATACCCCATATCTTTTAAATATTTGGAAAAAATGCGGATACCGTTTCCGCTCTTCTCCGCCTCACTCCCGTCCGGGTTGAAAATGCGCACCCGCATTTTGTCCCCATCAAAAAAAGGGCCATAGAGAATGCCGTCTGCTCCGACTCCCAAATTGCGCCGGCAAAGTGCTTCCACCTGCCTTTCCTGCAATTCACATGCATTGCGATTCGGATCGTAGATCAAATAATCATTCCCCAGCCCATGGTATTTACGCAGTGTTATCTCTGCCATAAATGTCTCCGGTATCTGTTCTTATTCTATTATATGCTGTATTGGCGCGGATGCCATCTCTTCAGGGATATCCTGCTCCTCTTCCGTCTGCTTGTTCTGCTCGATCAGGCTGCGGATCGCCTCCGTCTTCTCATGAAGAATCTTGTCGATCTGCCCTTTTGTCACCTCATCGGTCACTTCCTCATTGCCGTAATTCGCCGAGCTGACTGTCAGCTCCGGCTCCACAGGAAGCTGCTGCCCGGTAACCGCATCCTCTTTCTCCCCGGTCTGTTCTTCCTTTGGCTCCGCATACGGTGTCGGTATATAATTCACATTCCAGTATTTTACAATACTGCGGTGCATCCGTTCCTGCTTGTCTCTCTCATCGATTCTATCCAACATATACTGTCGACCTGCCCCACTTATTTTCTAATTTATTTATACTACAAATTCTGCCGTACTTCCATAACATTTTGCATTTCCTGCTGAAAATTTTCTGTATAAAAACGCCCCGAATGAAGCATGCTTTTTAACAGAAAATCAAACCGGAGGAAACGCATCATGTCTTCATACAAAGTTGAAATCTGCGGTGTCAACACCGCGAAGCTGCCTGTTTTAAAAGAAGAGGAAAAGGACGCTCTCTTCACACGCATCAAACAGGGAGATGCCACTGCCCGCGAAACCTACATCAAGGGAAACCTCCGCCTCGTCTTAAGTGTGATCAAGCGTTTTTCCGGAAACCACGAGAATGTGGATGATCTCTTTCAGATCGGATGCATCGGTCTGATCAAATCCATCGACAACTTCAATCCTGCACTGGGCGTAAAGTTCTCCACCTATGCGGTTCCGATGATCATCGGTGAGATCCGCCGGTATCTGCGTGACAACAACTCGATCCGCGTCAGCCGTTCCCTGCGCGACACCGCCTACAAAGCCATCCACACCCGCGAGATTCTTGCCAAAACCTCCTGCAAGGAACCGACATTAGAAGAGATTGCAAAAGTCTCCGGTCTCACCCAGGAGGAGATCGTCTTCGCCCTGGATGCCATCCAGAGCCCTGTCAGCCTCTACGATCCGGTCTATACCGACGGAGGAGACACCCTCTACGTCATGGACCAGATCAGTGACAAAAAAAACCGCGAGGACAACTGGATCGAAGAACTCTCTCTAAACGACGCCATGAATCATCTGAACGAGCGCGAGAACTTCATCCTGCGCCTCCGCTTTTACGAGGGAAAGACACAGATGGAAGTCGCCGAGGAGATTCACATCTCCCAGGCACAGGTCAGCCGTCTTGAAAAATCCGCCTTAAAATCCATCCGCACCTATCTCTCCCTGTAATGCCTACCGCTCCCACTTGTTGCAGAGTTCATTGATCTGGTCCGCAAATTTGCCAAGTTCGCGGTTCGGCATACCCTCGCACTTGCGGATCACCGTCATCAGGCGCTCGCCGGCTGCCACAAGTCTTGCAAAGATATTGTTGACTGCGCGGGTACTCTTCTTCTCCACCGCCTCTCTGGAGCCCTGTGCCACACAGGCGCCTGTCAGCAGATCAAACGCATCACCGCTGAAGGGCGCGTAAGCCTCCAGCCCCAGCTCCTCGTGAATATGCGCCGCAAACTGCTCCGTCACCTTGTCTTCGCCATGTACGATAAAAACGCGCTTCGGCTTCGGGTCAAACATGCTCACCCATTTAGTCAGCTGGTTCACGTCCGCGTGGCCGCTGATTCCCGGAAGGTTCTCGATCTTCGCCTGCACCTCGATCGTCTCGCCAAAGAGCTTCACTTCCTTTGCCCCGTTTAACAGCATATTCCCGAGCGTGCCCGGAACCTGATATCCGACAAACAGGATCGTGGAATCCTTTCTCCATAGATTGTGCTTCAGATGATGCCGGATCCGCCCCGCCTCGCACATGCCGGACGCAGAGAGAATGACTTTCGGCTTGTCGTTAAAATTGATCATCTTCGACTCGTCGCTGGTGATCGCCATCCGAAGCCCCGGAAAACCGATCGGGTTGATGCCCTGCTGCACAAGCGCGAGCGCGGTGTCATCAAAGCAGTCCTGCACATTCTTGCCAAAAATCGTGGTGGCTTCCACCGCGAGCGGACTGTCCACATACACCTCAAAATTCTGGAATTCCGGAAGCAGATTCTCCGTCTTGATCCGCCGGATAAAATACAGCATCTCCTGCGTACGTCCCACCGAGAACGCCGGTATGACCAGATTGCCGCCTCTCGTAAACGTATCGCGGATCACGCGGGCAAGCTCCACGGCATAATCCGGCGGCGTCTCATGCGTGCGGTCGCCGTAGGTCGACTCCATGACCACGTAATCCGCCGACGTAAGATACTCCGGATCCTTGATGAGCGGGCGGTTCCCCGGTCCGATGTCTCCGGAAAATACGATCTTGCGCTCCTCCACGCCCTCACCGGTGTTCTCGGAGATCCACATCTCAATACTGGAAGATCCAAGCAGATGTCCCGCATCCACAAACCGGACTTTTAAGCCCTCACAGACGTTGATCACGCTGTGGTAATCGCAGGATACAAAATGTCCCAGAACCCCCACCGCATCATTCATATCGTAGAGCGGTACGACCTCCGGCTTCCCGGCGCGCTTCGCCTTGCGATTCTTCCACTCCGCCTCAAACATCTGGATATGTGCGCTGTCCTTGAGCATAATCTCACACAGCTGATGTGTCGCTGTCGTTGTAAAAATCTGCCCGCGGAAGCCATGATTATATAACATCGGAAGCAGACCGGAATGATCGATGTGCGCATGCGTCACAAACACATAGTCGATCGTCGACGCGTTCACCGGTATCTCCTGATTGACATACAGATCCGGTCCCTGTTCCATACCGCAGTCCACCAGTACATGCTTATCCGCAAACTCCAGATAATGACAGCTTCCTGTCACCTCGTGTGCAGCCCCCAAAAATTCAAGCTTCATATGCATTCCCCCCAGCATTTTCTTGATAAGACCATTATACACGCAATGCCCTGCGGTTACAATTCTTTTCCTATGTCTCTTTTTTCACAATCCCGGGCGGCACTACTCAAAGCGCACAATTTCTTTCTTCAGGCGTCCCATGATTTTTTTCTCAAGACGCGATATGTAAGACTGGGAAATCCCCAGCATATCCGCCACCTCCTTCTGCGTTTTCTCCTCCCCTCCCGCCGTGTTCAACCCGAAGCGCAATTCTATGATCATGCGCTCTCTGCCGGTCAGTCCGGCAATCGCTGTCATGAGCAGCGAGCGCTCCACATCCGTCTCAATATCCCGGTAGATCACATCCTCATCCGTTCCTAAAATATCCGACAACAGCAATTCGTTTCCATCCCAGTCCACGTTTAACGGCTCGTCGATGGACACCTCCAGCCTGGTCTTGCTGTTCCTGCGCAGATACATCAGAATCTCATTTTCGATACAGCGCGACGCATAGGTTGCCAGCTTGATGTTTTTATCCGGATTGAACGTATTGATTGCTTTGATGAGACCTATGGTACCGATCGAGATCAGATCCTCCACGCCGACTCCCGTATTGTCGAACTTTTTTGCAATATATACCACCAACCGCAGGTTGTGTTCAATCAGTTTTCTCCGCGCCTCCTCCGCCGCATCTGTGGCAAGCATCCGGATGCACACGCTCTCCTCCCCTGCATCCAGCGGCGGCGGCAGCACCTCCGCGCCGCCGATATAGTGCACCTCATCATTCTCCCCGAACAAAAAGCGTCCGATTCCGTTCAAAATTCCCCGCATCCCGTAATCCGGGACCATCCATTTTATGTACATGTAAGCTCCTTTCTTCACTGTCATCCCAGGGATGCATGCAGAATCAGGTCATATTCTTTGTCCTCAAGCAACCCCTTCTGTGCGATTCCAACCGCCATATGTTCATACCGCCGCATCTGCCTGCCATCCTGCAGTATCATCTCATCCACATCCATCACCGCAAGAAGTCCGTCCTCTGCTCCAAGAGCACGGTACGGCACAAACCGGATTCTGTCTTTTGTCTGATCCACAAATTTTTCCGCCAGACTATAGCTCAAAATACAGATCGGCTGCCCGGTATAGGGATCTCTTAACTGGTTCCCGCTGTCCCAGTAAGCGCTTAACGCCATCCGGCGCGCATCTTTTCCAAGCCATGCCCGGCGCACATGGCTGCCAAAGGCTCTTCTTCTCCCAAGATACCGCAGAAGACCGCACGTTACCGTCACTGCAGCCGCGATCGCTACTCCTCTGCTTTTTGATAAAATACCGCTCTCCTGCAGCCATTCTAACGCCCCACCGAGCAGAAGAACCACCAGATACACCGCCACCCAGTTCTCAAAGAACTGCCTCCTGTCACACCTCCCGAAACAGATGACCGTCATCAGTGTGTTGATGAGAAAATGCGTGAGCAGGCAGTACAGCAGATAATTGCGGCAAAGCAGGATGCAGCACAGCCCAAGCACTGCGGAAACAGCCGCCCCAAGCAGCAGCCACCGCATTTTCCTGCATCTCTTCAAAAAAAGATTTGCCCCTGCAACAGCAAGGAAATCCATGAGAAAATTCTGGATCAAAAATACGTCTGCATAAAATACATATATTTCCTTTCACCTCGGTTTTTCTCTGACATGCCACCTATTATACGATGCCGCCGTCTCCTTTTTTGTCAAAAGTCCGCTCTATAATGCGGCGAGTCATCTGCCTGGTTCGACATAATCTTCCTGCAACACAAAAACTGCCATGTGCAAGTCCTGTAATCGGACTGACACATGGCAGTTCATATTATGTCACTATAATTCTATTTGCGTGAATTCTTCAGGAAATCCGGAATCTTGATGTCCATCTGCTGCACCGTGCTCTCCGGCTGACGCGGTCTCTGGATACCCGGCAGAGGCGGTGTTACTGTACCATGTCCTCCCTGCGGCTGATAGGTCGGAGCAGCGGTTCCTGTGGTTCTTCCGAGTGTAGAACCGGATACCGGTCTGGTCGGTGTCTGCGTTGCATAATTCAACTTCGGCATGATCTTGCTCGTTGCGCCCGGATTCTCAAGTCCTGTCGCAATGACGGTGATCGTAGCCTCATCGGTCATGGACTCATCGTACTTCGCACCGAAGATGATGTTGGCATTGTCGCCTGCGAGATCCTGTACATAGCTTGCCGCATCATTCGCATCCATAAGAGAAATATCACCGGAAATATTGATGATGACGTGGGTAGCACCGTTGATGGTTGTCTCAAGCAGCGGGCTGGCAACTGCAAGCTTGACTGCCTCGATCGCCTTATCGTCTCCCTTGGCATTACCGATACCGATGTGAGCCATACCCTTGTCCTTCATGACGGTAGACACATCTGCGAAATCGAGGTTGATGAGTGCCGGCAGGTTGATTAAGTCTGTAATACCCTGTACTGCCTGCTGCAATACCTCGTCCGCCTTCTTCAATGCATCCGGCATCGTGGTACGTCTGTCCACGATCTCAAGAAGCTTGTCATTCGGTATCACAATTAAAGTATCAACGCTCTCTTTCAAGCGGTCGATACCGGAAAGCGCATTGACCATACGCTGTTTTGCCTCGAACTTAAACGGCTTTGTCACAACTCCGACCGTCAGAATCCCCTGCTCTTTTGCGATCTTCGCTACAACCGGCGCTGCGCCTGTACCGGTACCGCCGCCCATACCACAGGTAACGAATACCATGTCGGCGCCCTTCACTGCCGAGGAGAGCTCTTCCATACTCTCTTCCGCTGCCTTCTCGCCGATCTCCGGCTGTGCCCCGGCTCCAAGTCCCTTCGTCAGCTTCTCGCCAATCTGGATTAAGGTCGGTGCCTTGCAAAGTGTAAGTGCCTGCTTATCCGTGTTGATCCCGATAAACTCCACTCCACCGATATTTTCATCAATCATTCTATTTACAGCATTGTTACCAGCTCCTCCAACTCCGATGACTATAATCTTCGCACTGGTATCTGCTTCTGTCGTCATAATCTCTAGCAAGGTAGTTCCTCCTTCATTCTCTCCCATAATTCATGTCCTGTGGTAAACGGATGTAAACACACCATCTATCAGAGAATCATCCGGTGCTCCTCTTCCTACACCGTCTGTTCTGTATATCGTCTTTCAATGCAGTGCAGAATCCATACTGCCCGCTTATAAACTCATATACAATATAATATATTCTTTCTTTCAATTTATCAACTAATTTTTTCACTTTTTTGAACAAATTAAGGATTTTCTAATCTCTGTCAAACACAATATCTGTGGTGTCCGGTGTCCATGTGTCCAGATGAAGTGTTCCGTACATTCCCGCAAGCTGCGGAAGGATCGCCGACAGACGCACAATCTTCTGCGACAGATAGTCGTCCGAACCGATCGAAACCTGTATGCCATAGTAGGTCAGCGTCGGTTTTAAGCTGCTGTCGTAGTGAATCTCCTGCGGCAGAAGGTCGTATTTTTTCAAAATCTGCGTCAGGCTCAGAAGGTTGTTTAGCACATCCGGCTGATCCAGCGGCAGTTTCTCGTAGAGCACGACCTCATCGCATGTCACTCCGGTGATCTTTGGCACATCCTCAATCTCGTCCGAAGAAGTCTCCACGACGAATCCATCCTTGTCAAAATAGGCGTACTGCCCGATGGCGCCAATGTAAAAGCAGCCCAGAATTCCTTTTTCGTATACCAGGACATGCACCGTGTGCGGATCATCCAGCGTCACTTCCATCGTGTCGACAAAAGGCACCTTGCCGGTATCCCTGATGCGGTATTTCAGAAGAACATACAGAGAATTCCACGAATACTCATCATTTAACACCAGCTGCTCGATCTGTTCGGAAGAATAGAGTTCATTTCCCTCCACCACGACATTCTCCACCGTAAATACTTTCCAGACAATCAGAAATGCAATCGCTAGAAGCATCAGAAGGATCAGTGCAGCCGTCAGTCCGATTTTCCGTCTTCTTTTCTTTTTTCTCTGTTCTCTAATCATACTTTAGGTAACCTCAAACTTTATTCCCCTTGACACAGACAGCGCAAGCCCCATTTCCGAGAGCAGAAACAGAATGGAAGTTCCACCGTAACTGACAAACGGAAGGGAAATTCCGGTGTTCGGAATGGTGTTGGTCACAACGGCAATATTTAAAACCACCTGGATGGAAATATGCGCCATAATGCCGACCACAAGCAGCGCCCCGTAGAGATCCGCCGCATTGTTCGCAATCACCATAAATCTCCAGATAATCAGCAGGTATAAAAGGATCAGGCAGATCGCGCCGAAAAGTCCCAGCTCCTCACAGATGACGGAGAAGATCATATCGTTCTGCGCCTCCGGGATAAAACCGAGCTTCTGCATGCTCTCCCCGAGTCCCTTGCCGAACAGCCCGCCGGAACCGATCGCATAGAGTCCCTGCAGCGTCTGATAACCTTTTTCATACTCTTCCGGGTGCAGCCAGATCTGGATACGCTCGGCGCGGTAGGATGCAAGCGCGATAAAAATGACGCCGACTGCGAGTACCACGCCTCCCACAATCAGGAAATGCGAATATTTCGGGCTCGCCACAAACAGCATGCACACCGCGATGCCAAGGATAATAATCGCTGTACTTAAGTTATTGTATGCGACCACCCCGACGACGGGAAGCACGATCGCCATGACCTTGACCAGCGTCTTAAAATCCCCCACCTGCTTCGACGTCTTATAGATGATCGTCGCCAGGAAAATGATGACCGCAAGCTTCGCAAACTCGGATGGCTGGAACGAAAGCGGTCCGATGTAGATCCAACGCGCCTGTCCTTTGGCTTCCGTACCGATAAAGATAACCGCCGTACACAGTCCGAACGCCATCAGATACGCCAGACCGCTCACTCTCATCCAGAACCGGTACGGGATTCTCGAGACGATGATCATCGCTATGATTCCAAGACTTGTCGCAAACAGCTGCTTTTTCAGATAATACGCCGTATCCCCGAAACGCGTGGAACCATAGTAAGAGCTCGTGCTGTAGAGCATCACCAGACCGAAACAAAGCAGAAAGATAATCAAAAACAGCAGGCTGTAATCAAAATATCGAATTGGTTTTTGTTTTTTTTCTTTTTCCTGCCTTCGCGCCATTCTCCACTCCTAGTCTTCTTTTAAGGCACGCACATATTCCTTGAAAATGCGTCCGCGCTCCTCATAGTTTTTAAACATTCCCCAGCTTGCACATGCAGGGGATAAGAGTACCGCATCACCGGATACCGCGTTCCGGTAGCAGGTGTCGATCGCCTCCTCAAACGTATCACAGAGCACAATATTCTCAAATCCATGTGCCCGCGCACAGGCTGCAATCTTCTCCCGCGTCTGTCCAATCAGCACGAGCAGCTTGACTTTTCCGCCAAAGCTTTCAATCCACTCGTCATACTCCGACTGCTTATCATAGCCGCCGCCAATCAGAAGGGTCGGACGGTTCATGGCACAAATGCCCTTGATCGCGGCATCCGGGTTGGTGCCCTTAGAGTCGTTATAAAACTTCACGCCGCGCTTCTCCGTCACATACTCGATGCGGTGCTCGACTGCCTGAAAACGCTTCAGCACTTCGACAATCTTATCCATCGGAACACCGAGGCTTAACGCTATGCCGGTCGCAGCCATCACATTCTCGTAATTGTGCGTTCCCAAAATATTGAGTTCATTCACGTTGATGACCTTCGTGGTGTTCTCTCCGTCTGCATAGTAAATATCCTCGCCGTCCAGATACAGTCCGCGGTCTAACTTCTGTCTGCTGGAAAAATACAGCACGTTCGTGTGAAGCGTCTCACCGAATGCGCGCAGGACTTCATCCTCGTAATTGAGCACGCAGACCTCGTCTTCCGTCTGATTCTCCGCGATCCGCTCCTTCGTCTTAATATAGCACTCCATCGTGTGATGACGGTTCAGATGATCCGGCGTGATATTTAAAATAGCGGAAACTGCCGGGTGAAATGTGTGAATGGTCTCCAGCTGAAAGCTGCTGATCTCCGCCACCGTCACTGTCTCGTCCGTGGTGTCCGCAGCCACGGAGGTATATGGAATTCCGATATTGCCGACCACTTTCACATCCCGGTAATAGTTTGCCATGATCTCGCCGCAGAGCGCCGTGGTCGTCGTCTTGCCGTTGGTCCCGGTGATCGCCACGATCCGTCCCTTCGCAAAATGGCAGGCAAGCTCGATCTCGCCCCAGATCGGAATCCCGTCTTTTTTCAGATCCTCAACCATCGGAAGATCCGTCGGCACTCCCGGGCTTAACACGACAAGATCCAGTCCGCTTCTATCTTCCGCTGTCAGTTCTCCGAGGATGATCTTCACATCCGCAAAGACCGGGTGCTTCTCACGAAGCGCCGTAAGATCCAGCTCCTTATTTCCGTCAAACAATACCACATTCACATTCTTCTTTTTCAGAAGTTCCGTCGCGGCAACACCGCTGATTCCGGAACCAACCACAAGCACTGTCTTACCTGTCAGATCCATGTTCTTCCTCCTATAATCCTAACAGGGCGATCATGCATAAGATCGCCGTTGTAATCGAAAATACTGCAACCACTCTCGTCTCGGACCATCCGCCCAGCTCAAAATGATGATGGATCGGCGCCATACGGAAAATCCGCTTTCCGCCGGTCTTTTTAAAGTAGGTCACCTGGATGATAACGGAGAGTACCTCGACCAGATAGATCAGTCCGACAATCACGATAAACAAAGGCATCTGCATCATATAGGCTGCCGAGACCACAAATCCGCCGAGCGCCAGTGATCCGGTATCTCCCATGAAAACACTTGCCGGATAGACATTAAACAGCAAAAATCCAAGCAGCGCACCCACAACCGCACAGGTGATCGGCGCAATGCCTGCATTCGTTCCGATCGCCACCACGGAGAAGAACGTTGCCACCATGATGGTGACGCTCGACGCGAGGCCGTCCAGACCATCGGTAAAGTTCGTACCGTTGACGGTTCCGATGACCGCCAGATACAGTACCGGGAACGCTCCCCAGCCGAGGTCTAAATATTTTCCTCCGGAGAACGGAATCAGCATGGTGAGCGGGACATCCGAGTAGCATCCCATATAAACTGCGAACACGGTCGTCACCACAATCTGACAGAGCATTTTCTGCCATGCAAGCAGTCCGTCCGATCTGCGCAGCACAACCTTCAGATAATCATCCAGAAAGCCGATCACACCAAATCCGACGGTCATAAACAGAATCGGAACAATCTTTGGATAATCTTTTACATAAAACACCGATGTGATGATAATACTTGCCAATATCATAAGTCCGCCCATCGTAGGCGTTCCGTTTTTCTTCAGATGGGATTCCAGTTCCTTCCGCTCCGTCTGTCCGACTTTGAGTCTTCGCAGGAAAGGAATTACAATCGGTCCCAACAATGCACTGATTGCAAAAGATACGATTACCGGGATTACAATTTCATACGTCATAATAAACACCTCATGTATTTTATCTTTGCCGAAAGCAACATGTGCTTTTTAACCCAACTAGTATACGTTATTTTTCATGATTTATCAAGGTAAGGCAATATGTTTTCCATAATTTCTTTTACGACCGGCGCCGCAATCAGACCTCCGTAATACGTGCCCTTCGGGTTATTGATAATCGCAATCACAAGCACTTTGGGATCGTCCGCAGGAGCAAATCCGAGGAACGAGGAAATATAGCGGTGCTCGCTTCTCGGCAGCGTCTGGGAAGTCGCGGTCTTGCCGCCGATCGCATACCCCTCGATCTTCGCATTCTTTCCGCCTCCCTCCGACACCACTTTTTCCAGCAGATACTGCATGGTCTCCGAGGTCTCCCCGCTGCAGATCTCCTCTCTCTTATCATAAGAAAATGTCTCGACCAACGTTCCGTCCGTCTCACGGACCTCCACTCCGAAGTGCGGTGTGATGCGCGTTCCCCCATTTATAATAGAAGAAACGGTCGTCACGAGCTGGATCGGTGTGATCTGGAACGACTGTCCGAACGAGATCGTCGCAAGTTCCACCGGGCCGACGTTTTCCTGCTTATGCATGATCGTCGCCGCCTCTCCCGGCAGATCGATTCCCGTCTTCTGTGTCAGACCGAACTGTTTGAAATATTTGTAATAGTTTTCCACGCCCAGCCGCTCGCCCAGTTCAATGAAGACGGGATTGCAGCTGTTCATAATGCCTGTCTCGAACGTCTCTGCCCCGTGTCCGCTTGTCTTCGCGCACCGGATTCTGCGATCCTCCACCAGCTTATAGCCGGGACAGTAGAACTGATCTGTCAGCGACACCACGCCCTCCTCGAGCGCTGCCGCCGCCGTGATAATCTTAAATGTGGAACCCGGCTCATAGGTGTCGCTGATACACGGGTTTCTCCACATGCGGTTCAGCAGTTCCTGCTTTTTGTCCGCAGACTCCGTCCCATCCGCTCCCATCTCCTCAATTAAGGTAAACGGTTCGTTCAGATTGAATTCCGGATAATTTACCATCGCCATGATCTCCCCGTTCTGCGGGTTCATGACAATCACGGACACCTCATCCGCCTGCTTTTTTATGTATGCCTTTTCCGCCGCCTGCTCACAGTATTGCTGGATATTGCTGTCCATGGAAATATATAAATCATAGCCGTTCACCGGCTCAAGCCGCGTCTCTCCCGCATTTTCAATCTCAATCCCGCGCGCATCCGTGAGGGTGAGGATCTTGCCGCTCGTTCCCTGCAAATAGGAATCGTATTTGACTTCAAGCCCCAGAATTCCCTGGTTATCCGCACCCGTAAAGCCGAGCACCGTGGACGCCATGGTATCCAAAGGGTAATACCGCTTGTAATCCTCGTCGACCTTGATTCCGGAAAGGCCGTAGGCACGGATGCGGTCTCCGGTCTCCTTGTCAACATTCGTCTTGACCCGCTCAATGGAGCTGACCTTCTCCACCCGCTTTCTCACTTCCTCCTCCGTGAGCCCCAGTTCTTTTTGCAGTGCCGCAATCACCTTCTCCGGCTCATCGATCTGACTGTGAATCACGGAAATGGTACAGACCGATTTGTTCGTCGCAAGGATTTTTCCCGTGGCATCGATGATTCTTCCCCGCGCTGCCTTGATATCACGCTCTCTCTCATGAAGATCCTCCGCCTTCTGCCCGTAGTATTCCGAGCAGAAGACCATCAGATAGACGAGCCGTCCGCCCAGAAACATCAGCACGAAAAACACGGCGAGGAACATCAGCCATATTTTTCTGCGGTTGAATGTCTTGCTCCGGTAAAATGCATGTTCCTGTGACATATAGAAAAAACCTCACGAAAGTTCTCCATGAAATTTTATTCATCCTTTCGTGAGGTTATGTCTGTTATTGCTGTCCGTTATCCTGTGGGGTGTCTCCACTATCCTGTGGGATATCTCCGTTATCCTGCGGCGTGTCTCCGCTATCCTGCGGTTCATCCCCGTTATCCTGCGGCGTGTCTCCGCTATCCTGCGGCGTGTCTGTGCCTTCCGCCTCCTCTTCATTTCCCGGCAGGGTATCCGTTGTGTCCGGCACATCCAGTCCTTCTTCCACCGGAGTCTCCTCGTTTACAACGTCCGTCATCGCTGTCGCTCCGGTATCCGTTCCCGTAATGTCCCACCCTGCATGAATTCCGGTGGTCTGCTCATCGCGGTAGATGTTCATGTAAGGAAGCACTTCCTCTAAGATCTCACGCACAATATTCTGTGCAAAAGAGCTGTGGTACTGCTCCACCGCATTCGGCTCGTCGACCACGCAGTAAATCACAAGCTGCGGATCGTCGACCGGTGCAAATCCAATAAACGATACCAGATAGTTGACGCCGTCACGTCCCGCTTTCTGTGCCGTTCCCGTCTTGCCGCCCATTGAGTAGCCGTCCACTTTCGCTGTCGCTCCGGTACCTGAGGTAACGGTGGAATACATATACTGCCGCAGCGTCTCGGACGTACTCTCCGAGATGGTTTCCCGAAGAAGTGTCGGCTGGATCTCCTGCACAACGTTGCCGTTCTCATCCGTAATCCGTTTTACCACATGCGGCTGATAGAACTTTCCGCCGTTTACAATCGAGCAGAAGCCTGTGGCAAGCTGGATCATCGTCGTGTTGAAGTTCTGACCGAATGCGTTTGTCGCAAGATCCACCACCGTCATGTTGTCGCCGGTATAGATCAGAGAATCGGTTCTCGTCTCTCCCGGCAGATCAATGTTGGTCTTCTGACCAAATCCGAAAATCTGCTGGTAGTTTTCAAAGTTATCTCTTCCTATTTTATAGGACATCTGCATCAGCGCATCGTTGCAGGAATTCATCAGCGTCTGCTCCAATGTCTCCATTCCGTGTCCGTCTCTCTTGACACAGTGAATGTCATGACCGGAGATCGTCTCATACCCGTCGCAGTAATAGGTGTCTGCCGTGGTCACCGTCCCGGTCTCAAGTCCTGCCGACACGGTAAAAGGCTTCGCCGTCGATCCCGGTTCATAGGTATACGACACGCAGAAGTTCTGCCACAGCTGGTTTAGTGCATCCATCTTTGCGTCATCATCCATGGCAGCGAGTTCTTCCTCGGTGTAATACGCGGAGAGATCTCTCGGGTTGCTCAGATCAAAATTCGGATAATTCGCCATGGCGAGCACATCCCCGTTATTCGGATCCATAATCAGGACTCCGATATGGGAAGCTCCCGCATCCCCTTCGCGGTAGGCGCCTGTGTACGCCTCGTTGAATTCCCGGATCTTGTCCTCCACCACGGACTGGATATTCGCATCAATCGTTGTCACGATGTTGTTGCCGTTTGTCGCCTGCTTGATCGTTTTCTCAAAATTATTATCCGTATTCAGATAGCCGAACTCACGCCCGTTGATGCCGTTTAACGTGCTGTTGTAATAATTCTCCAGACCGTTCACTCCGACATTTCCGGATGCCGTAAATCCGATCACCGCGCTGGCGAGCGATCCGTACGGATACTCTCTCTGATATTCCTTCTCAAACCATACGCCCTTGATGTCGGGGTTCACCTTTCTGCCCTTTTCATCCGTCGCATCCTGCAGTTCCACGAACGGCTGCATCTCGTCGTACGATATTTTCTTCTTCAGCACAATATAACGGTTCTGCGGATCATTCCGGACATATCCGTAAAGCTCATCGCTGCTCAAGTCCGGAAAACACTGCACAAGCGCCTGAATCGTCGGCGCAACGTAATCCTCATCGCTCGTTAAAACAGAACAATCCAGTATCACATTGTACACTGCAATACTGGTTGCCATCACTGTCCCCTTTGCATCGACAATATCGCCTCTCTGGTAAGGAATCACTTTGCTGTCGTATTCCTGCTGGGACAACACAATTTTCTCATATTTTTCACCGCTGGTATATTCAATATACATCAGGCGCCCGATCAGACCGATCAGCATGCCTGCCACAATGGTAAACATGACAATCAGCTTTTTTTGCATGCGCCTGGGAAATTTCAACAGCGGTCTTCTTTTTTTCTTTGCCATGCGCCTCTCCTGTCATCCTACTCACGCGGAATCTCACTGTACTGGTTCATGTAATCGTCATCGTTCACTGTATAGTACACAATCTGCGATTCCTTCGCATAGGACATTCCATATTCTGTCATCGCCGTATTCCGGATGCTGTCAAGATCCACGCTCGTATTGATCCGCTTGTATGCCTCGTCGTTGTCGGCTTTCAGATCTGCGATCTGGCTCTCAAGGCTTGATATCTGATTCATGCGCGCCGTCATCTCCGACTGGATGTGGATGTATGCACCGGTAAAGATGCCGAACACCATCACAGCCATCGTGAGAAATGCCACATAGCTCTTGCTCATGCGCAGAGCACGCTCCTGATTTCTTCTGGCTGCACGCTTTCTGTTTCTTAATTCAATCTCGCGTTCCCGCTCCCGTCTCTCGCGCTCCCGTCTCTCTCTTGTGACATGCTCCGGGCGGCTCTCTCTGATCCTGCGATCCGGTCTCGTCACTGCAGGCGCTGCTTCCATCCTGCGGACAGTATTCCCGTCAATATAATATTTTCTCTCTGCCGCTTCATTTCTCATAACTGCCACTTCCCTCACTACACTCTAAGCTCTTTCAAATACGCGGAGCTTTGCACTCTTCGATCTCGAGTTCTCTGCAAGCTCTCTCTCCCCCGGCAATACTGGCTTCCTTGTAATCACTCTTCCCTTGGACTTTTTCCCACATACACATACCGGGAAATCACTCGGGCAGGTACATGGATTCTCGTTGCGCTTAAAATTCGTCTTGACGATCCGGTCCTCTAATGAGTGAAAGGTAATAATACAGATCCTTCCTCCCGGATTAAGCAGATCGATCATCGTATCCAGATTGTCCTGCAACACTTCCAGTTCGTGATTCAATTCAATTCTGATTGCCTGAAACGTACGCTTTGCCGGATTTCCTCCGGTCTTCTGCACTTTCATCGGGATGGACTCCCGAATAATTTCCGACAGTTCCCCCGCCGTTGTAATCGGCTTCTTCTGTCTCTCGTTCACTATATGTTTTGCAATATTTTTTGCAAATTTATCTTCACCGTAATCGCGGATGATCCTATAGAGATCCATCTCGCTGTAGTCATTGACAATATCCCTTGCCGTAAGACTCTGTCTGTCATCCATGCGCATATCAAGCGGCGCATCGGCGTCCCGGTAGGTAAATCCCCGCTCCGGTGTGTCAAGCTGGAACGATGACACGCCCAGATCCAGCACGATGCCGTCCACATGCTCTATACCGATCGCATGAAGTTCCTCTTTCATGTTGGCGTAATTGCTCCGGATGATCGTAACCTTATCGCCGAACGGCTTCAAACGCTCTCCCGCAGCCCGGATTGCATCCGCATCCTGATCGATGCCGATGAGACGTCCCTTTTCCGATAACCGTTTTGCCACTTCACTGGCATGTCCGGCACCGCCAAGCGTTCCGTCCACATAGATTCCGTCCGGTCTGATGTTCAGATGTTCAATTGTCTCTTCCAGTAGAACGGAATAATGTTTAAACTCCAACCTGCGCCTCCTGCTTAGATACTGAATCCAAGATCCGCCATGTGCTCTGCGATCTCGTCCATCTCATCCTCATCGTAGGTATTCTCCTGCCATCTGTCCTTATCCCAGATCTCCACGCGGCTTAAGACTCCCACGAGCACCACATCTTTTTGTAAATTGGCATATTCGCGCAAAACCGGCGGAAGCAGAATTCTGCCCTGCTTGTCCAGCTCCACTGCGGCCGCCCCAGCAAAGAAAAAACGGGAAAACTTTCTGGCATCCTTCGATGTCATGGAAATATTGCGGAACTTCTCCTCAATATTGTGCCACTCTTCGGCAGGGTACACAAATAAGCATCCATCCAGTCCCTTGGTAACCACAAATTCACTGCCTAACTGCTCTCTGAATTTGGATGGAACGATCAGTCTGCCCTTTGGGTCCACTGTGTGATTGTATTCTCCCATGAACATAACACAAACACCTGCCTTCAGTGGTTTTCCACAAAGTTATGAACTTATCCACCACTTTGTACCATTCTCCACCACTTTCCTCCACTTGTATGATAATATTACCCCACCTTGTACCAAATTGCAATAGAAAAAAGCCCAAAACTTGCGTTTGGGCATAAAAAAAGGACCTCGCATACATGCCTCGCATATATGTTCCGTCCTGTTTACTGTGTTTATTCAATTGTCAGACCCTGACACCCTCCTGACTCTCAAGATATTCTTCTATCAGCTTGTCCAGTCTGGTGCTTTTCTCGTAATAGTACTCAAACCTGTTCTCCTGCAACAGTGCTTCATCCAACTCGTGTCTCGCCGTCTCGATCTTCTTTTGTAACTCATAGATTCTATTCATATGAATCCTCCTTAAAACGCTAAGATTCCTATGTCTGACGTTAACATAGCACTAAAGGTGGGCATTCCCACATAAATCTGCTCTTCACTGCCTGCCTTACATTCATTATATTACTATGTCCGAACACGAAAATCAACGAAAACAACCCGTCATTTTTCGACATTATGAGTGCCGGATTCTCCACTCGGCGCGTTTATTCGCCAATAACTTCATCATTGCATCCAGCGCTTTGTGATTCACCTCGACAATATGTTCTATATCATCCTCCACGCCATGCTTGTGCGCCAGATACTCGTCATGCGACTTCTGGATAAAAGCACAGATCGTCTCCGCGTCGATGAGCGGCTCTGCCTTTTTCTTATTCTGCAGCTTCTCATGTTCTTCCTTAAGCTGCAGCAGCCGGTGATGTCTGGTAGCCTCACCGCTCTTTAGGTACGATCTTAAGTCCCGCTTTAACTTCTCCTCGTAAGAACAATGATCCTTCAGGCTGCCCGGGTAAATGGTGTTGTGCGGAAATGTAAAATAATCCGCCAGATAATGGCTGATCTGTCCCAGATCCCGGTAATACTTGCACCCCTTTTTCTTCCGGATCAGCGCATCTCCCTCCGACAGACGCCTGATATGTCTGCTGACATAAGGAAACGTTCCGTCCATCTCGTGTCTCTTATAGAGAAACGAAGGCTTGATGTCCGGCAGAATACTTCCCAGATAAAAAGAAAATTTGTGACGTTTTAATTCTTCATCCTTTAAATTCTCCACCATATAGCGCGCCAGCGAAATATGTGACTTTTTTCTCATTCATCGGTTCCCCCTTCTGCACTGCATGACTTTTTTCCTAATTTTGCTTTCATTGTACTTCCATCAGACGCACTTTACAAGAGGAAAATTCCACCGGAATGCAAAACGGGGAACCGTTTTGCATTGCCTCCGGCTCCCCGTCTTTTCTCCTATTTGCAGCAGAAACTTGCGCACTCTGTCTCGCCGCAGGAACAGGCGTTGCCCCCTGCGATGCCGATATGGTCCGCGCTACATTTCTTATTCTCGTTAAACGTGCAGTTGCAGGCCTCACATGCCACATCGATTGTCTTTGACTCATGCTCTTTTACATTGCATCCGCAGTTTTTCTCCCCGCGCTCCACAAAGCTTCCGCAGCAGGTCTCATTCTGATGCACCGCCTCGCTTCCCTCAACCTTGATGTTGCCCTTGCAGCAGCAGCGATCCTCGTTGTAAGCACATCCGGTTACCGCACAATCCAGTAATGTCATATCTCTTTTCTCCTTTCGATCCTTGTTCTCTGGAATGATACATTCCCATTCTTAAGTATCTCCGGAGCAATTTCTTTTATAACCGGTTTTCTTTTTCCACAGCAGGAAGAATTTTCCTGTTACACAAAAAAGGAAGTACCACATACCGGTACTTCCCTTGCGCTCTGCTTCCTGTGCTTACTTTCCACAGCAAAATTTGTATTTCTTGCCGGAACCGCACGGACACGGATCGTTGCGTCCAACTTTCTTTCCGACGATAACCGTTCCGGACTTCTTCTGCTCCAGATACAGTCTCTTCTTCGTCTCCGGGTCAAAAATGTCATTCCACATCGGAAGCTCATAGAGCCAGTCTGCCTTCGCGTCGACCATGTTCTTGTACAACTTCTCCTTGTCGAATACGAGGCTGACCTTCGTATCTTCCTCCATGGTGTCGATCGGGTTCGGCTCTACCAGGCTCTCGTTGATACCGTCCAAGAAACCTGTCATATCCATGATGCTCAGTCCGTATTTATCTGCAAGCTCTTTGACCGTTCCCTCTACCTTCTCATCCGGGTTCGTCAGAAGCTTCTCATAGACACCTTTTTCCAGAAGAAAATATCTCTGCCAGAATCTCTGCAGTTCTCCTCTGTCTGCCTTCTCATTATAAGCAACTTTCTGCCACTGCTCTAATAATGCCATATCTGATTCCTCGATTTCATGATTATTTGCATCTATCTGCCGGATTGCTTGTCCGACATCTGCTATGTCAAAGATGCACTATAGTATTATAACAAATTTTCCGGCATATTTCAAAGACTTTTTTACAGAACCCACCAAAAGCAACGGGACGTCGACGGAAGCAGATCGTTCATTTGGACGTGGCAGGCAATAGGGTGAGAAGATCATGCCCTTCGATTTCAGAGGGAATGTATCTGGAAATTCGGATCAAAAAATGTTCCATCTGCATTTCCATCTGAAATCGGTGGGATGTGTCGCTTACCCTATTGCCTGCCACTAAAAAACTATTCGTTCAACAGATTGTAGTCCTCGATGGACGCGTTGATCGTGTCCGCCATCTTCTGTACGGCTTCCTCCGGTGTCTCCTTGTCATTTAACGTGTTCTCGATCTCGGTCTGTACCGTCTGGCGTGCTTCCGGAAATACAGAGAGAAGCGCTCCCGCGTACTCGCCCTTGGTGTCGTTCAACTGGTCGATCGCGGTCTGGAACTGTGGGTACTGCTCGATGTTCTGCTTGAATACATCCTCATTGTACGCATCGTTGGTAACCGGGAAATATCCTGTCTGGGTTGCCCAGTATGCCTGAGACTCTGCCGATACCAGATATTCCACGAACTTCCAGGTTGCCTGTGCCTTTACATCATCCTGATTCTGGATTGCCCAGAGGGATGCTCCGCCGATGGACACACCGCCCTGATCTGTATCCTTGATGCCCGGAAAATATGCGGTTCCCACCTCAAAGGAGCCATTGACATCGTTTAAGATCTGCTTTAAGGAAGCGGTGGAGCCAAGCGTAATCGCCGCTTTTCCTGCAGAGAAGTCTGTCAGACCTGCATCGCCGCCAACTCCCACATTCGGTGCATATCCCTTGTCGTAGAGATCCTTCCAGGCGGATACGATCGAGAGAGCCGCACCGTTGCCGTCAAAATCCACGGCTGTCGCCGCCGCGCTTCTTCCGTTGTCATTGTTTGCGTAGGCCAGTCCCTGCTTGCAGATAAACTGCTCAAAGAACCATCCGTAGATTCCCATGGAAAGTGCCTCTCCTGCACCGCCCTTGTTCACAAGATCGTCGGCAATCGCATCGATCCCCTCCAGGCTCGTCGGCACCTCGGTGATTCCCGCCGCATCAAACATATCCTTATTGTAATAGAGAATCGGCGTGGATGTATTAAACGGCATGGAGTAGAGCTGGTCGTCGATCGTGTAGTAAGCGGCAATATTCGGCACGATATTGGAGTTGTCATAGCCGTTCGCATCCATCAGCTCCTGCATCGGAATCACCCAGCCGGAGTCGATCATGAAACGGGTGCCGATCTCATAGACCTGAATCAGATCCGGACCGCTTCCTCCCACCATGCTGCTCTTTAATTTGTTGATCGCATCATCGTACTCGCCCTCAAACTCCGCATCCACCGTAATGCCATAGGTGTTCTCCTCATTGAACCGATCCACAAGCGCGGTAAGTGCCTCGCCATTTACACCGCTCATAGAATGCCAGAATGTGATCGTCGTCCCGGAAAGATCCGCATCTGCCGTGGCGGACACATTCGTCTCTTTTTCCGTCACCGTTGCCGGATCACCCTGCGCACTCTCCGCTTCCCCTGCAGCGTCTGCGGACGTATCCGCCGTCTGCGCCGTGCTTCCCCCGCAGCCTGCAAGTGCTGCTGCAAGCATGGATGCTGTTAACAATGATGCAATGATTCTCTTCTTCATTCCTCTTTTTTCTCCTTTTGAATTAGTGAGTTCCTTTTTTCTATGTCAGCCCTTGACGGCACCGGAAAACATACCGCGGATCAGTTGCTTTTGTCCTAGAATAAACACAAACAGCGACGGCAGAATCACCATCACAACTCCCGCGATTACCATCGTAATCGACTGGGAATCCACACTGTTTAACATGCTGATACCAATCTGCACGGTTCGCATCTCCTCGGTTCCGGTTACTAACAACGGCCACATATACATGTTGTAAGCGTTGATGAAGGTATAGACCGCCATCGCTCCGATCGCCGACTTCGTCAGAGAGATCAGAATCCGGACAATGAACACCAGATTCGGACAGCCGTCGATCTTTGCCGCCTCATACAGGGATTTTGGAAAGGTCAGATAGAACTGACGGAACAAAAAGATCCCCATGGCGGAAGTGATATATGGAATGATGAGCACTTTGTAGGAATTCAGCCAGCCCCATCCGCTTACCGTTAAATAATTGGAAATAATCGTCGCTTCTCCCGGCACCATCATCGTCGCCATGATCAGCATAAAAATCACATTTTTTCCCTTAAAGTCCAGAAATGACAGTGCAAACGCCGCAAGGGAGCAGGAAATAATCTGTCCGAGCGTAATGCATCCCGCCACCAGAAACGAATTTAAAATAAAACGAAACAGCGGAATCTTTGTAAACGCCTGTGCAAAATTGTCAAGCGTCGGCTGCTTCGGAATCAGATTCATCTCCATCGAGAACAATTCCCCGGATGGCATAAACGCAATGGAAAGCGCATACAAAAGCGGAAGGATCACCAATACCGACACCACCAGATTGACGCCGAAACGGCTCCATAATCTGCGCCGTTTTCTGCCGAGTTCCCTTTTTTTCATGGTCTCGTGCAGCCGTTCGATCTCTTCTCTCTTCGGATGTGCCGCAGTGCGCGGCTCGAGCCTGATATCCATCAATACTTCACTCCCTTCTTTTCCAGACGGAACATGAGCAATGTCAGCAGCATGACAATCAAAAACAGTACCACAGACTGTGCCGCCGCCCCGCCGAAGCGGAAATTAAAAAACGCGTCGCGGTAGATCGAATAGACGATCAGGTTCGTCGATTCACCCGGCCCGCCTTCCGTCAAGATTTTCACCTGCCCGAACGACTGGAACGCCAGGATAATATTGACGATGACCGTATAAAACAGGATCGGGCTTAGTCCCGGCAGCGTTAATCTGGTAAACTTCTGCCACTCGTTCGCGCCATCCACAGACGCCCGCTCATAGATCGACTCGTCAATATTGGCAAGTCCCGCCGAAAAATACAGATAATTGATCCCGCTGTTCAACCACGCCGTCAGAAGTGCCACGCACACCAGCGCATAGCGCTCGTCATGCAGCCAGTTGATGTCCGACCGCAGGAATTTGTCGAGAATGCCGATCGTCGGATCTAACATAATCTCGAAAATCAGTGCAGCGGCGCTTGAGGCGATCGCCATCGGCAGTGCGTACGCCGTGGAAAAGACCCGGATTCCCGGAAAATTTTTATTCACCAGCAGCGCCGTCACAAGACCGAGCAGCATGCTGACCATTACCACGATCACCACAAAAATCAGGGTTACAAGCAGGCTGTTATAAAAAGATTCTGACGTAAACAGATCGATATAGTTTCCGAAGCCGACAAACAGCTTTGCCTGTCCCAGCTTGTCGGTTTTATACAAGCTTAAATAGATCGTTTTTGCAAACGGATAAAATAAGAACAGTCCGAATACGATAAGACACGGCACCAAAAACAGGTACGGGCTGATCTTTTGTCTTAGCTTTACAAATGCATTCATGTTGTCTCCTTTCAGATGCGCATTTCACTGTCGCAGTCAAACAGATGGATCGCTGTCACATCGAAGTACAGCCGGCGCACCTCACCTGCCCGGGCGTCATATTCCGCCGGAATCTTTGCCACATACTTTTTCCCGTATAAAAGGAAAAACAAAAGCTTCTCGGCTCCGAGCAGCTCCACCTCAAGAATCATCGCCTCCACGTAATCCGCCCCGGCGCTTACACATTCCGGTGCCTCCCACAGGATGTTTTCCGGGCGTATGCCAAGGATCACGCTGTCGCTTCCGTGTCTGCTTATCCGCGCTGCATCCTCCCTGCACGGCATCATGCGGTACTCCCCGACCAGAAGCGCCGGAGCCTCCTCCCAGGAAACCACCTGTGCCTCGAAAAAGTTCATGGACGGCGTTCCGATGAATCCTGCGACAAACCGGTTGACCGGCTTTGCATAGAGGTTCGCCGGTGTATCCACCTGCTGCATTTTTCCATCCCGCATCACCACAATCCGTGTGCCAAGCGTCATGGCCTCCGTCTGATCGTGCGTAACATAGATCGTCGTTGTTCCCACCGCATGCTGCAATGCCGCCAGTTCCACCCGCATCTGCGTCCGCAGTTTCGCATCCAGATTGGACAGCGGCTCGTCCATCAAAAGCGCCCTTGGATTGCGGATAATCGCATTTCCGATCGCCACGCGCTGTTTCTGCCCGCCGGAGAGTTCTCCCGGTCTTCTGTCCAGCAGATGCTCAATGCCAAGCATCTTTGCCGTATCGTATACTTTCTTTTTTATCTCCTTCTTATCGACCTTCCTCACGCTCAGGGAAAATGCGATATTGTCGTACACGCTCATATTGGGATACAGCGCATAATTCTGAAATACCATGGCGAGATTCCGCTCCCGCGGCTCCTTGTAATTCTCGATCTCTCCGTCCACCCACAGCTCGCCCGACGAGATGTCCTCCAAACCTGCGATCATGCGCAGCAGCGTCGATTTCCCGCAGCCGGACGGTCCAACCAGAATCAAAAATTCTCCTTCTTTTATCTCAAGCGAAAAGTCATGAATTGCTTCATAACCGTTCCGGTATACTTTTCCCACATGTTCTAACGCCAATTCAGCCAAAATAAAACCTCCCAGTGCTCTCTTACATTGCAAACTCAACAGTCCTTATTGTAAGAGTTCCACCGGGAGGCAGCTATCAAATTCCTGTAATATTTTTTGTGTTTTCAGTAAACTTTATATGGTTTTTATAAAGTTTGTACAATTCGTGTAAATTTTTTCTGCTTGACGGAACCGCCTTTTCCATCTACCATAAAGGTACAGCCGTAAACCAGAAGGCTGTTTAGAAATGAGGTTACCATGAAAAAAGTGAAACGTATTCTTGCCGCAGCCGGCGCCATTCTTCTGCTTTTGCTGTATGCATCCACGCTCGTCTGCGCTTTAAGTTCCAGCGAGAATTTTATGAATCTGCTGATGGTCTCCATCTACGCGACCGTCATCATTCCGGTTCTGCTGTGGGCGTACACGCTCATCTATAAGCTCGTGCACAAGTCGTCCGAAGAGGACGCCGAGCAAAAGGAGCCGCCGCAGGGGCAGGGAAAATAGATACAGATTTCAGGATAAGAGAAAAACAGACAGAATGTTCCAGAATACAAACGGATGCGGGGATTCTTTGAAACAAAATGAGAGAATTTCTTCCCTGCCCGCCGGAACATCAAATTCCGTGTCTTTGCCACGCTTGGACAATCCACAGGGTGTGTCCGACAACCCGCAGACAATGAGCGGACTTTCTAGTGTCCCTAATGGGCACCGCTTCACAGACAATATAAAACCGCGCGAACCGAACTCGCCGGCATCTGCTATTGAAAACAGGGCAGATGCCGACTCAGACAGCGGCTTCGCGCGGTTATGTTTTGTTCAGAGGTGGCCATAAGGGACACACACAAAAGTCCTAAAATTGTCTGCCGGCTTGCGGACACAGTCCGTGGAGTGCTCCAAGCTTGGAAAGACATGGATCATCGAAGATGCCAAGCGCGGCATGGTTAGAAATACCGGATTTTGCGGTCAGAATTGCCGCCGTCTGTTCTATCCGGAACTTCCAGTTATCTGCTTTCCTCCAATATTACAGATCCCGCTTTTTTAATTCTGATGGAAGAGGCAGCGGATCAGACGGTCGTTGTCCTCTGGTCTCATAAAGCAGAGCCGGATGTATTTATTATCCAGAAACGGAAACGTCGAACAGTCGCGGATCATCATTTTCTGCCGGATGGCGCGGTCAAACAGATCCTGCGAGGTGAGATCTTCGCGCAGAATGCGCACCAGAACAAAGTTGGCACTTGGATCGTATACTTTGAAGTCAGGATTCTCGTGAAAAAGCTTACACAGGCGGGTGCGCTCGGAGGAGATCAACGATTTGGTCTCTTTGATGTAGGCGCTGTCGGTGAACATTGTCTCACCGGCGATGACAGCAAGAGAATTGATTGTCCACGGATTCTTGCGCGTATTGATGGACTTGATCAGATCGCGGTTGCCTGTGACGGCGTATCCAAGACGCAGCCCCGGAGCGGCAAAGAACTTGGAGGTGCCGCGGAGAATCACGATGTTGTTATAATAATTTGTCAGCGGAACTGCCGTGAGTTCTGCCATATTATCGGCGAATTCCACGTAAGTCTCATCCACCATGACATAGATGTCGTACTGCTTGCAGACGTCTAAGATGTGGCGCATGTCGCTGCGCGGGATCGAGGAGGAAGTCGGGTTGTTGGGATTGCAGATGACGAGAAGATCAATGCTCTCATTTAAGTGCGAGAGAAAATCCTCGACATTGAGCTTGAAGTCATCGGCTTCCCGGAGCGGATAATAGAGTGTGGTGCCGCCGCCCAGCGCGATTTCACGTTCGTACTCAGAGTAAGTAGGACCAATGACAAGTGCCTTTTTCGGATGCTCGACCTGAATAAAAAGGGAGATCAGCTCGGTGGAGCCGTTTCCGACAATGACATTCTCCGTCTCGGTTCCGCAGTATGCAGCGATGCATCTGCGCAGAGAAGTGTACTCCCTGTCCGGATAGCTGGTAATGGCGTCGATCTGATCGGACAGCGTGTGTTTTAACAGCGGAGATACTCCTAACGGATTGACATTGGCGGAAAAACTGACGATTTCTTCCTTTTTAATGCCGTAGATTTCTTCTATTTTTTCGAGATCACTTCCATGAAAATGGTCCTTGTGTTTTATCATTGATTACTCCTCCAAATTAGTTTATAATCTATTATAGTCATTGCGTTCAAAAAAGCAATAGAAAAGCAGGTGTCAATTTGCGTAAACGGATACAACAGCTAGCAAGGGGAAAGTTCCAATACGCCAGACCGCTTCTTTCTTTTTCTGCAGATAAAGTCGACATTGAGGTGACGGAGGGTAGAGATTACACCGGAGATTTCATTATCACAAGTACGAACCATGTGCCGTTTCGGGGAGTAGTCTATACCTCTGATTCCAGAATGGAATGTCTGACACCCCAGTTTGAGGGGGAAGAGGTGCGGATCCGGTACCAATTTCATAGCAATGGACTGATCGAAGGGGATATTGTCAAGGGGGATTTTTTTCTAATCTGCAACCAGGGAGAATATAACCTTTCTTTTGTTGTGTCTGTATCCAGATTGTATGCGGATACTTCTGCGGGACGCATTAAGAATCTGAACGATTTTACGGGACTGGCAAAAAGCAGTGCCCAGGAGGCATATCATCTGTTTTATTCCGGTCATTTTAAAAATATACTAAAGCCCTCCGAGGTCAGGGAGCGTCTTCTCTATGACGGGGAGGCGGACGGCACGGCGTCATGGCAGAAGGTGGAGGAATATCTGCGCGGGTGCAGACAGAAAAAGCCGGTTGCGGTTACGCTTCTTGCGGATCATGCCTCATTCGAGCAGGTCGCCGGCGACCGCAGGGAGAGCCTGAAGCTGCACCGGGATGAGTGGGGCTATCTCTCCATTTCGATTGAGTCGGACGCGCCGTTTCTTTTGCCGGAAAAGAGTCAGCTGACGGATGAGGATTTTATCGGAAGCACACTGGAAGTGCCATATTATGTGAAAAAAGCTGCCATGCATGCCGGGAAGAATTTTGGAAGACTTTCGATTGTCCTGCCGGAGCAGACGCTTACGTTTGAAGTGTGCGCCACGACGGACGGCGCAAAAGCCGTATCGGAGGAGCATCTGGAATTACAGCGCGGACGGATGCGGCTTGCACAGCTATATATTGATTACCGGCTGAAAAAGATTGTGACCGGCGCATGGGCGAATCAGTCCGTGGAGCTCCTGGATCATATGATGGCAATGGAACCGGAGTGTGAGATGTATGCGCTGATGAAAGCGCAGGCGTTGATTGTGAACCGGCAGAAGCAGGAAGCTTCGTGGATTATGGAGGATTATAAGCGCGGCTGCAGGGACAGGGAGACGCCGGAATGGGGATACTATCTGTATCTGTGCACACTGATTGAGAGGGAACCGTCCTATGTCGATAAGCTGACGGATGAGATTGAACTCCTTTTTAAGAAGAATCCGAAGAGTTCGCTGTTGTTCTGGATTCTTTTGTTTTTGCGGGAATCCTACTATTACAGCAGTCCAAGAAAGTATAAGGCGATTGAAGCATGGATCGAGGGCGGATGCAGCAGCCCGTATCTCTATCTGGAAAGCTATTATCTGATCTGGCAGGATCCCTATCTTTTAACCAGACTGGGAACGTATGAATTGAAAGTCCTGCGGTGGGCGATGCGCCAGGGAGTCCTCACAAAGGAACTTGCACAGCAGATCAGGCATCTGCTGCCGGAGGTGCGTGAGAAGTCGCGGGTACTGTACGAGATCTTAGAGGCGGCGTATCAGGTGGAGCCGGAGGAGGAGATGCTTTCTGCCATCTGTGCATATCTGATCCGCACACAGTGTTACGAAACCGAGTACCACCGGTGGTATGAGCTTGGAATCGAGCAGAAGATAAGGCTTACAGGACTCTATGAGGCGTATCTGATGTCGCTGGATGCGCGTGAGGTGGGCGGAGTTCCGCGCATGATTCAGATGTATTTCCAGTATGACAGTACGCTTTCCTATACGCAGAAGGCGGTCTTGTTTGTCAATATCATAGCAGCCAGAACGAAACAGCCGGAGGTATACCAGAAATATCAGCGCACGATGGAGCAGTTTGCAATGGCACAGATCGAGGCGGGGCACATCAACGATCATCTGGCGGTGATCTACGATGAGATGCTGCCCAAGGGTATACTGGATGAAGAACTGGCACACAGTCTGGCGCCGCTTTTGTTCACACACAGAATCAGCTGCACCAACCGTCAGATCGCCCGAGCCATCATCTGGCATGAGGAGATGAAAATGCCGCAGAGCGTGTCGTTTGTGAACGGAACCGCCTATTTTAAGGCGTATACGCCACAGTATAGCATTGTGCTGGAAGATACGAACGGCAACCGGTTCTGTTCGAGTGTGGTATACCAGGATGAGGCGCTGATGTATCCGGAGCGGTATGTGGGTCAGTGTCTCTCGCTTGCACCGGGGGAGAACGCCTATCTGCTCTGGTATATGAGCAGGCATATGGAGCCGGAGGCATGGAGCGATACCGAGAAGACCTATGCATTGCAGCTGCTGCAGTCAGGCAGACTTTCCAGAACCTATCTCGTCCGGCTTGCACTTGCGCTGATTTCTTACGAGAAAAAAGACGGCAGGGATTTTTCCTATTCGGAGGGGGAACTGGATCTGATGAAGGGGCAGCTCGCGGAGGCACTTTCCGACGTGAGTGTGCGCAGGCAGATGGCCGCGCTTCTGACGGAGAACCACCTCTATGAGAAGGCCTATCAGATGGTGCAGATCGACGGCTACGATTATCTGAAGACGGAGTGGCGCGTCTCCCTCTGCAGCTATGCGATCGCGGATCACGGCTATGAGGAGGATGATTTTCTGCTGGGATTTGCGGAGAGCACCTTCCGGCAGGGAAAATACAGCGATGTCATGCTGATTTACCTCTGCAAGTATTTTAATGGACCGACCAAGCAGATGGCGGAATTGTGGAAAGCTGCGGGCGAATTTCAGATCGACACGTTTGATCTGGAAGAGCGGATTCTGACACAGATGCTCTATACGACCGATTACACGCCGCATATGGAAGAGATCTACGAAAGTTATTGCGCAGGGGGCGGCAGAGATCTGGTCTGCATGGCGTATCTCTCTTATTTTGCCAATATGTATCTCACGGAGGACGCCGTCGTGCCGGAGCATGTGTTCCGCCAGATCAGGGAGCGTTATCTGACCGGGGGCGATCTAAACCGCGTCTGCCGGATTGCACTGCTAAAATATCTCTCGGAGAATCACCTGTCGGAGCGTGACAGAAAGATCGCGGACGAGCTTCTTGACACCTGCATCCGGCATAATCTGTATTTTGCATTTTTCCGGAAGTTCGACGAAAAGCTGCTGCGCAAATATCAGCTTACAGATAAGTTCTTTCTGGAATATCACACCGCGCCGGGGCAGCAGATCGAGGTTCATTACCGGCTGGAGGCACAGCAGGAATATCTTGCGGATGAATTGACGGAAATGTATGACGGAATCTATGTAAAAGACTTTATCCTGTTCTTCGGGGAGAAGGTTCAGTATTATATCCTGGAGAGCCAGACCGCGGACGGGCAGATCGGGGCGAGCGGCTGCCTGGGCAACGGGGATATTATGGAAGAGGGCAGCGGAGACCGCTACGCATGGCTGAATGAGATGCTGCTGGCGTGTACGCTCGATGACAGAGAGAAGCTTGCCGGGAAGATGAAGCGCTATTATGGCATGACAAAAGTGACGGAAGAGGCATACCGGCTATTGTAGCACAGAGAGGGGAACATATGGAACAACGGTTTTATCTGGGAATCGATCTGGATGACCAGTACGCTGTGATCAGCAGCTATGAATTGAATAAGAAAGAACCGGAGACCTTTTCTGCGATTGCAGGGAGCGAAATCTATCAGATTCCGGCGCTGATTACCAAGAAGAAAGGAATCGGGCAGTGGTTTGTCGGCGAGGAGGCAGTGCGGCTTGCCATTGCACAGGGCGAGGAGGCGAACGGCAGACTTCTCTCGCGGGCGGTCGGCGGTGAGAAGGTTTTTGTGGATGGGGAGACCTATCCGGCGGAGGAACTGCTGACCCTCTATCTGAAAAAACTGATACGACTGGCATGCGGCCCCGACAGAAGATGGGAGCCGGAACGGCTGGTCATCTGTATGGAAAAGCTGTCGCGGGAGGCGACGGAGCTGTTCCTTTCGATGGCGCCGAAGCTTGGAATTGACCGGGAAAAGCTGCAGCTGCTTGACCGGAAAGAATGTTTTTACTATTTTGCCTACCATCAGGTGCCGGAACTTTCGATGCACGACGTGTATCTGTTCGATTACCGCAGGGAGGATATCCGCTGCTGCAGATTATATAAGGAAAAACGCACGACGCCGCAGCTGATCTCGCTGGCGGAGGAAGTGCGCCGGATGAATGCGGACAGCCGGGACGAGAATTTTCTTGGCATTCTAAAGGACTGCTTCCGCGGACATATTGTCTCGTCGGTGTACCTGACGGGAGACGGATTTGACGGGGACTGGATGAAACAGTCCGTGGCGTTTCTGTGTCAGGGCAGGAGAGCGTTTGTCGGGAAGAATCTGTACTCCAAGGGGGCCTGCTACGCCGCCTTGTGCAGTGAACATCAGGAAAACTGGGATTATGTATATCTGGGTGACAATGAGATGAAAGTCAATGTCAGCTTAAAAGTCCGGAATATGGGAAAAGCAGAGTTCTATACGCTGATCAGTGCAGGGGACAACTGGTACGAGACGCAGGGAATGTGCGAAGTGATCCTTGCGGGAACGCCGGAGATTGATTTCTGGCTGCAGCCGCCGGGAACCCGGGAGGCGAAGGTGGAGAAGCTAAAGCTTCTGGATCTGCCGGAACGCCCGGACAAGGCAACGAGGCTTCGCATCACGGCAAAACCGGTTTCGGATACAAAGGTCTGGATCCAGATCCGGGATCTTGGATTCGGGGAATTATTTAAGAGTTCGGATAAAGTGTGGGATTACCGGATGGAATTTTCGGAAGAGAATCCGTAGAGGTGTGGGAGAAGACGATGGGAGAATTGATTCTGTGCAATCAGAATATGGCGGCATTTCCATATTATGTGGAGGAGGCGGCAATCGGCGTTTACTCGCTGGAGGAATTAAGTTATTATATCTGCCACAATGTCTATCTGCTCCGCAGTGATTTTATGAATGAGGATCTCTGCAACTGGCTGGACCGGGAACTGAAACTAAAAGATGCTGCAGATGCCCTTCGGGAGATTGTGAGAAAAGGCGGCACCCTGTCCGAGTTTGTGACCTGTCTGCTGTCGCAGAGCGGGTATTGTGACAGAATGCAGATCGCGCAGATTGCGCAGCAGATCGCGGAGCTGGAACACAAATCCGAATACGAGTGCAGCAAGATCCGCGCTGACCGCTATGTGACAAACGGGCGCTATGCGGCAGCTATCTCGGCGTACAGGGCATTGCTTGCGGATCAGAAAGCAGGGAATCCGATTCTGGTCGGGAATGTCTGGCACAACATGGGAAAAGCATATACTGGATTATTCCGGTTTCGGGAAGCCGCGGACTGTTACCGGAAGGCGTACGGCTTCAATGAGAATCCCGAATCTCTCCGCGAATGTCTCTATGCGTACCGGTGTCTGCACGATGATGACGGATTCAGGAATACGGTGGCGGAATGCGGCATGGCGGCAGAGGAGGCGGCGGAGGCGGCGCACAGGCTTTCCGAACTTTCCCGGACAGACGAAATCCGTCAGTTTGAAGAGCAGGTGGACGGACTGTTTGCCGACGGGCAGGAAGATGAAATTACAGGAATACTTGCAGAGTGGAAAGATACCTATCGGAAAAATTGCAGAATATAGAGGAAGCGTGAAACGATGTTTTTTTGGAAGAGAAAGAAAAAGGAACCTGATTTTGAGAGTAAGATGGGAGAATTAAATACAACAGTTCTCTCAAAAAAGGATTATAAAAATACCGGTAAGATTGAACAGTACGTGGTGGAGCGCTTAGAGCAGATGATTGAGCTGACCAAGGAGCTGGACGATGAGAAGGAAGAATACCGGATTGTGACGTCCTATCTGAATGATATTGAGACTCTGGAGAAGATACCGAAGGAAGAAAGAGATAAGATTTCTGAGATCGCGGTAAATGTGGTGCAGTTAAACAAGGCGCGCACGGAATTCCTCAACTCTTCCAAGAAGCTGTCGGATGCACAGTTTGCACAGTTAGAGCAGCAGGAGCGGGAACTGCCGGAGGCAATCAAACGTTTTAAGACCAACGAACTGCACCGTGACACGCTGCAGAGGGATATGAAGTATCTGGAGCGGGAAAAGTCCGAGTGGAATCTGCGCAAGGAATACCTGGACCATCAGCAGAAAAAGCTAAAAAATGTGCTGTATATTATTGTCGGTCTGGCGGTGACGCTCGCGGTGGTGTTCGGAATTTTACAGATTATTCTGGAAAAGGATTTCTACTATGCGTGGATGGGACTGATCTTTGCAACTGCGGTGGTGGTGTGCGGTATTTACATGAAAATCCAAAATGACCTGTCGGAGATACAGATGGCGGAGCGGAGCCAGAACCGTGCGATTGTTCTGCTTAACAAGGTCAAGCTGAAATATATCAATGTTGCTAATGCGGTCGATTATGCGTGTGAAAAATACCATGTAAAAAGTGCTGGAGAACTGGAAAACCAGTGGCAGTATTATCTGGAGGCGGTCAAGGAACGCCAGAAATATCAGAGAACCAATGAGGATCTGGAATATTTTAACGGCAGACTGGTGCGCATGCTCTCCAATTATCAACTGTACGATGCGCATGTGTGGGTAACACAAGCAGTTGCGCTCGTCGATCCCAAGGAGATGGTGGAGATCAAGCACGGACTGATCGGGCGTAGACAGAAGCTGCGCGCACGGATTGAGAACAATCTCTCGCAGGTCAACGAGCAGAAAGAGGAGGCAGAACAGCTTTTAGACAAGGTCGGAAGCATGCGCCCCCAGATGGAGAAGATTTTAGATGCAGTAGATAAAATTAACGAGGGAGATTAGCACAAGTGAATGGGATGCGGCATAGAGTAAAGGGAAGATATCATAATAGGAGAGCCGCATGAGAAATTACAATGCAGCAGGAAACACGCGCAGCCGATGTGCGTGTGAACCGGATGCAGCTTCTGATAGACAGCCGGAATATGTGGTTGCGATGGCATATGTTCCCTGGCAGCACTTTAAAACGACCTACGAACTGGATAAGGCACTTGAAACTGGAACCATATTCCCAGAACTTGATAAGCCGTTTCTGGCAGTGGGAAGGGGGTGCAGGCGTTGCTGATGAATCAGATGACACAGATGAATCAGGCACAGCTTCTGCACTGGATCAATATGGTGAGCTTTGCTGTGGTGGACATTACGGAGTATCTGGATACGCATCCCATAGATGCGGAAGCGATCTGTTACTTCAATCATCATATAGAAATGCGCAGAAATGCCATGCAGGTGTATGCGGACAAATTCGGACCGCTGACGATTGATACGGCAAATCCAGATGCTTACTGGGAGTGGGCAAAACAGCCCCTGCCGTGGGAAGGAGGTGGCTGCTAATGTGGAATTATGAGAGACGCCTGCAGTACCCGGTCAACATCACAAGCCCCAATGCGAAGATCGCGCAGATCATTTTGTCGCAGTACGGCGGCCCGGACGGAGAAGCGGCAGCATCGTTTCGTTACCTGTCGCAGCGCTACAGCATGCCGGATCGGAAGGTGGCGGGGCTGCTGACCGATATTGGCACAGAGGAGCTGGCACATCTTGAGATGGTTGCTTCCATCGTCCGTCAGCTCACGAAAGGACTGAGCGCGGAGGAACTGGAGGAGGCGGGGTTTGCGCCTTACTATGTGGATCACACGGCGGGTATCTGGCCGCAGGCGGCGGGAGGCATTCCGTTCAATGCGTGCGAGTTCCAGTCCAAGGGCGATGCGATCACCGATCTGTTTGAAGATATGGCGGCGGAGCAGAAAGCGCGCACGACCTACGACAATATTTTGCGTCTGGTCAAGGATCCGGAGGTCTGCGACCCGATCCGCTTTTTACGTCAGCGGGAGATTGTTCACTTCCAGCGCTTCGGCGAGGGACTTCGGATGATTCAGGACGATCTCGACCGCAGTAACTTTTATATGTGTAATCCCGAATTTGATCCGGGATGCGGAAAATAAAAGGAACTGCCGCAATAAGCATATCGTACTTTGGTTTGATAAGTAATATGATCAGAAGATTACACAGTGGGATTTCAGATGAAAATGCAGAGGAAAATTCGGTTCAAAAAATGTGGTATTTCTAACCAGCCGGATGTTTGCATCTTCGATGATCCGTGTCCTTCCAAGTTTGGAGCACTCCGCGGGTCATGTCCGCATCCCGGAAGACAATTTGTAGGACTTTTGTGTGTGTCCCTTATGACACCTCTAAACAAAACATAACCGCGCGAAGCCGATGTCTGAGTCGGCATCTGCCTTATTTTCAATAGCAGATGCCGGCGAGTTTCGGTTCGCGCGGTTTTATATTGT
>JABLTR010008750.1_pt1 | contig 73150 bp, 58 predicted proteins | sample 7160071 | NCBI WGS metagenome assembly JABLTR01 (sample SAMN14651230, study PRJNA627086) | human gut metagenome | isolation source: feces | host: Homo sapiens | reverse complement strand
ATAAATGGTATTTAATCGCCATTTAAAAGCGTTAAATCGCTGTAATCACTCAGACACAATCGCTTGCGTCCTGTATGAATTACTTGTAAATTTGAAATTGATTAACGTGGGTTTCCAAACCCACGATCAAGGTTCCACAAGTTTCAGTTTTGTTCAATTTTCAAGGTCCTGCTGTGCTGCCGCGTCTCCGTGACAGCTTGTATATTATATATCAGAAACGCTTGATTGTCAAGGGGTTTTCTGAAAGTTTTTTGAAGAAGTTTTCTTCAAAAAACGCACACAAGCTGTTGATAGAAGGGCTTGCCGCGGCTTCCGCCGCGAGACAGCTTGACTATAGTATCATACACACGCCCGGATGTCAACACCTTTTTTCAGTTTTTTTGACAAATTTCGAGGGGGATTTTTGGGCAAGGTGTATGTTGCGGACGAGGGGAAGTATGACTACTAAATGTGGGTGCGGAGGGGTCAAGACCCCTCCCTACAGGCGGGCGGGGACGGAAAGATTGCCCGATAAAGGGCGTTATCCGCAAGGTTGCCCCTCATCCGGCCCTGCGGGGCCACCTTCCCCCGCAGGGGAAGGCTTGGGGGCGGGTGGGCCGTTGGGTGGGTGGCTACCGCAAGGGTTACGGTCGGGGAAAATATCTGCTTGCGCATCGTGCGGAAAAGCTTTATACTGATATTATAATAATGTATGGGTGGAACGAGCCATGATGAAGATTTACCGCACACAGGATAAGCAGCTGACGCGGGTCGATGATATGAGCGAGGGGACCTGGATCTGTCTGACCAGTCCCACGGACGATGAGGTGCGCCGGGTGGCGGCTACGCTGGACATTGAGACAGCCGACATCGTGGCTGCGACCGACCCGGAGGAGTCGGCGCGCATCAGTCTGGAGGACGGCTACACCGTCATCATCGTTGACATCCCCATCAAGGTCGAGGGTGCCGGCGAGGGCGTCTACTCCACGATCCCGCTTGGTATCCTGCTGACGCAGGAGCTGATCGTCACGGTCTGCTCGGCCGATACCGCCGTTATCGGGGATTTTGCCGCCTGCCGGGTCAAGGGCTTCTCCACCCGGAAGAAGATGCGGTTCGTCTACCAGCTGCTCTACCGTGCGGCCACGATGTACCAGCAGGAGCTGCGCCTGATCGACCGCCGCCGTCAGGCCATTGAGAAAAACCTGTCCGGCGAGTTGAAGGACAGCGACCTGATGGAGCTGCACGCACTGGAATCCACGCTGGTCTACTTTGCGACAAGTCTGCGCTCCAACGCTACTGTGCTGGACCGCCTGACCCGCTACAAGCGGTTGGAGCAGTACCCCGATGACCGCGAGCTGCTGGACGATGTGATCGTTGAGATCCGGCAGGCCATTGAGATGACCAGTATCTACCGCGATGACATCAAGGGCACGCGGGAGCTGTTCAGCTCAATTTTAGACAACCGCCTGAACAATGCGATGAAATACCTGACCAGCATCACCCTGCTGATGGCCGTGCCCACCGTCATCAGCGGTTTGTACGGCATGAATGTCCAATCCGATGGTATGCCGTTTGCCAACACCACCGCCGGGTTTGCCATCGTGCTGGCGCTGACGCTGGCTTTGTGCGTGTTTGCGGCGTGGGTACTGCATAAAAAGCATATGCTGTAAGCGCCGCTGCAAGCACAATTTCAAAAGTCTGCCCCCACCGGCAGGCTTTTTCTGTAACATTTTCGATTCTTTTCCTACTATACTATTAAAAGGAGGGCAAGATCATGGAGGATGCCGCCATCGTAGCGCTCTACTGGGCGCGGGACGAGCAGGCCCTGAGTGAGACCGCCGCCAAATTCGGCGCCTACTGCCGCAAAATTGCCGACAACATACTTCACAGCGCCCACGATGCCGAGGAGTGCGAAAACGACACCTGGCTGGCCGCTTGGAACAGCATGCCCGACAACCGCCCCGCAAGGCTGGCGCCCTATTTGGGGCGCATCACGCGGAATCTTGCGCTTGACCGCTTTGACAAAACCACAGCGCAGAAGCGCGGCTGCGGCCAGAGCTTTGCCCCGCTGGATGAGCTTGCCGAATGTGTAGCCGCGCCGGGCAGCGTGGAGGAAAGCTTTGACGCCGCCGAGACCGGGCGGCTGATCAGCGCGTTTCTGCGCACGCTGCCCGAGGAGACCCGCAACATATTTTTGCGGCGGTACTGGTACTGCGATGCCACCGCCGACATTGCCGCGCGGTACAGCCTGACCGAGAGCAAGGTGCGGGTGACGCTGCACCGCACGCGCGGCAAGCTGACCGCATACTTACAGGAAAGGGGTGCTGCACTTTGACAGAGCGCGAATTGTTTGAGGCCATCGGCCATCTGGACGATGACCTGATTTTGGCCGCCGACGCGCCGGTGAAAAAGCGCCGCAGGCCGCCGGTGTACTGGCGCAGCCTTGCCGCCGCAGCCGCCTGTGCCTGCATCTTTTTAGGCGGCATAACGGTTTGGCAGCGCAGTGCCATCCCCCACGATGCCGTGATGCTGAGCGCCCAGCCGCCTGAGGCTGCGGCAGCCGAGGCAGCCCCCGATGAGACGATGGCCGACACCGCCGCCCCGCAGACCGCGGGCGACGCAGAGGCCAACGAGGGGGCAGCCGCCAAAAGCACGCAGGACACCGCCGAATCGTCCACAGCACTGGGCGTGGCGCGGTGCGTGCAGCTGGACGGTGTGCGGTATTTTGAGTCACCCGCCCCGGTTGACTTTGCCGCCGACCGCGACCCTGACGGCGTGATTGCGGACAGTGTGGCGCGCGATGCCTTCCCGGAGACAGACGGGTGCTCCAACTTCGGCACGGGGTATTCCTACTGGATTACCGGGGAGAAATCCATCGTTGTGGAGATCAACGGGGAATATTTATTGTTTGAAGCGAATTAAAAAAGCAATGACCCATGAGCCTGCCCGCTCATGGGTCACTTTTTATTCTTCCTCAAACGCCAGATACCGCTGCGGGTCCCAATGGCAGGCCGATGCCATGTGGGCCAGCAGGCTGTCGCCGGGTGCCAGCGTGTCCAGCTGCAGGTCCTCCGCAATGCGGCCGTCATGCAGGATCAGTGCGCGGTCCAAAAAATGCTCCACATCCTCAATATAATGGGTCGAGAGCAGCAGCGTTTCCCCGCCGGTCAGCGTGGCGCTCATCAGCTTGATGAAATCCCGCCGGGTGAAGGGGTCCTTACCCAAAAACGGCTCATCCATCAGGTAATACGGCACCCGCTTGGCAAAGCCGGCAGCCAGCTCCACCCGTGCGCGCTGCCCGGTGGAAAGCCGCCCGATCGTATCCGTGCCGTGCAGGGCGAAAAATTCCAGAAATTTTTCGTACCGCACAGGGTCAAACGCGGGGTGCAGGTCGGTCAGCAGCTGACCGTAGGCTGCCACCGTCAGCGCCGGGTAATAGCTGCCCTCGCCGGTGATATAGCTGATGCGCTCGTACTGCACCCCGGCAGGCCGGCCGTCCAGCAGCGCTGTGCCCTTGTGCGGCAGAAGCCCCGCAATGCAGCGCAACATCGTGGTTTTACCGGCACCGTTCTCGCCCAGAATGCCCACGATCTGGCCATCCGGCACAAGGAAATCCGCACCCAGCAGGCCCACAGCCGCGCCGTGGCTGCGGTAGGTTTTCTGCAGGCTTCGCACCTCGATCATAGCCGTCTCCCCCTGTCCTTTTCGTAAAGCTCGTAGCTCATATAGCGGCGCAGAGAGACCCTGCGCCAGTCCTCGCCCAGCTGCGCGCCCCAGTCGCGCTCAGCCCCGGTGTTCAGGCGGCCCCGGTAGCGCGTGCCGCTGCCGTCCAGCGGACAGACCAGCAGCAGCGTGCCGGTCTGGTATATATTGTAGGCATTGTCTGTGCCGCCCTCGCCCACCGTGGTGTATTCGGGCGTGGCAATAAGCAGTGCATCACCGGCTGTGTTCAGCACGGCTGCCTCGGCGTTGCGCAGGTAGATGTCACCCTCGGCGGAGAGGGTTTGATGCAGGCTGAACTTGCCGTCCTGCACGCGCAGGGCTACAAAGAGATTGCGGAAGTCCACCTTCAGCACGGCGTCGCGGTCGGTGGTGCGGGGCAGCGCGGTCACCGAAAAATCACCGTTGCCGCCCTCGATGCCCAGCTCGATATGATCCACCTGCTCCCCCGCCGCGTTGACGAGGTCGGCGCAGGCCTTGTTCAGCGGGTCAAGGTAAACGCAGAGCGTCAGGCCGTCATCCATTGGCAGGCCGCAGACCACCTGTCGGGCGTTTTCGGGGCAGTAGAACGGTTCCAGCGTGCCGAACTCGGTGGTGGCGCAAAGCACGTCGCGGTCGCCGACTTTGCCGTCGGCAGGCAGAGCGGCGAGGTCGTCATAGCTGATGGGCGTGGCTTTGTACAGCCCGGCCTTGCGGTCGGCAACGGTGTACCGCCAGGCAAGGCCCTGGCCGTCGCCCAGCGAGAAAATTTGCCCGGCGATATAGCGGTAATCGGTGTTGGTATCCTCCACTTCGTCGGAGAAATCGGCCGTGTAATCATAGATGACTCTGGTACGGTCCAGATAGGTGGGCACATCGGCGTTGGCGCTTACCGAGATGGGCGCATCCAGCACCACATCCCGCAGGGCGATACGGAGAACATCGCTGCCCATGCTGATTTCGGCCATCACGCGGAAGTGGGACGCGGTGCTTTGCATCTGCCAGTTGTCGTCATACACCTGTACGCGCTGGGCGGCGGCGTTTACTTCGTCGCGCGTTTCCGGCGTTACAGCGTAAAAAACCGAGTGAGATGCCCCCCACGCGCTGTAGTGGTACTGGTCATCGCTCTCGTCGGGGTCGAGCGCAAAGCTGGTATCGAGGTAGCCGTCGTGCAGATCCCAGTAGGTGTGCGCGCAGTCAAAGTAGCTTTGGCCGCGCATCGTAAAGCCGCGCAGCGCGGCGGGGTCACCTGCCAGATCGGTGAGGGTGACATCCAGCGCACCGCGCCAGCCCAGCAGCACCCAAAGCGCGCCTGCGGCCAGCAGGGCGGTGGCCAGAACGATTGCTGTCACAAAATTCCGCAGAGATGTTGATTTTTTCGTTTTCATGTCTGGTCACTCCCCTTTCAGCAGGTTTCGCCACGGCGGATGCTGCGCACCGCCCACCAGACGGTCAGCACAGCCAGCACAGCGGCCGCAGCGATACGGAAGGCATAGCGCGGCTCGTCAAGCAGCCATTCAAGATGCCGCTCGATGCCCACGATGCCGAAGCACACCCAAGCGCAAAACAGGCCGCTGGCAAAGACGGGCAGCTTGCGCCAGCCGCGCACCGTGTCCAGCGCGGCCAGCATCGCGGCGGACAGGGCCAGAATCCCCAGCAGGATCACTATCTGTGCCGGGCGGCGCGGCAAAAGGCGGGCGAACAGGTTGTTGGCAACGACCTGCTCATACAGGTTGGCGGCGGGCAGCACCGCGCCGTACAGCTGGCGGCGGTGCCAGCCTTCCAGCGCTGTGACGGGGTAAAACTCCACGATGTACCACACAAGCTGCCACGCGGCAAAGACCAGCTCGGCAGCGGCGATCGTGATGGCCTTGGCCGCAAACTTCTGCCCCGGCGTGCCGGGCAGCGTGGCCCATGTATAGCCGCTGCGGGCGCGGCGGCTGTTGTGGGTGGCCGCCCCCGCTGCCAGCGCGGTGAGCAGGTAGAACCCGAGGTAGACAAAAATCTGCATTGTAGCGTAATAATGGGACGCCAGCCCCAGCCCGGCCGCCCCCGGCTGCGCGGCCCGCCACAGGATGACCGCTGCCTGCTGGGCGGCAAAAACGCCCCACAGTGCCAGCAGACTGCGCCGCGCCAGACGGAAATTCCACGCGGCAAGGGTGAAGGTATGCTGCATTTGGACTCCTCCTTGTGTATTACAAGTATAGTACGATCAATCTAAAAAACAAACGGCTCGTCCTACGCCTCATCGTCCCAAAGCTCGCTGACCAGCGCAATGACCTTTTTGTAGCTCAGTCGGTTAGCCTTGGCCCGGGCCACAAAATCCTCCACAAGGCCGCGGGTCAGCTCCTCATCAATTTTCTCCCGCAGGGCGGGGGTCAGCCGCAGATAGCTGCCGCTGTTGCCGTCCGTGACGACATAGCCCTCCTCGGTCATCAGGCGGTAGGCCTTTTGGGCCGTGTTGGGGTTGATGCCAGTCTGCGCGGCCAGCTCCCGCCGGCTGGGCATCGGATCGCCGTCCTGCACCGCGCCTGTCAGGATCTGCCGTTTGAGGTATTCCGCAATCTGCTGGTAGACCGGCGCGCCGTCATGAAATTGCAGCCCGCTGAAATTTACCAAGTGTTCCGCCTCCTTTCCCGGTTTTATATTGTGCTTTAACTGTATTATACGCATAATACACTTGCTTGTCAATAGGTGCAGCCATACTTTGTCCGCGCGCTGCGGTGCGCGGATGCCCGCTGCTTGTGGTTCGGGCCGCCCGCACCCGTCACTTTTTATCCTTATCGCGTTCCTTGGCGGCGCTCAGTGCCTCGGGCTTGCGGGTGTCGGGGGTCAGCAGCGTGGCGCGGGTCACGGCAGCGCCGCCAAACCTGCGGCGCAGCGCATCGGCGGCGCGGTCAAGCTTTTCCTGCTTGTCGATCCGCGCGGCATCGGTGAAAAGGTCCATCTGCTCAAAGTTATCCTCGCCGGTCTTTTCGGCGCTGACGCCCACCAGCCGCACGGGCCGCGCCGGCCACATCTGGCGCATCAGCTCGACCGCCACACGGTAGAGCCGGTCGGTGGAGTTGGTCGGGTTGGGCAGGGTCGTCTGGTGGCTGGTGCGGCGGAACGCATTGTCCACCAGCTGCACCGTCACGACCCGGGCGGTCTTGCCGTCCGCCCGCAGCCGCCGCCCGACCGAATCGCAGAGCGCCAGCATCGTGGCGTCCGCCTCCTCGGGGCGGGGCAGGTCGCGGGGCATCGTCACGCTGTTGCCGTAGCTGTTGTCGCGGCTGCCCTGCTTTGTCACGGGGTCGGCTTCGCGGCCGTTGGCGTAGTTCCACAGCGTATCGCCGCGCGCCCCGAACAGCGAAACCACCGTGGCCCGGTCCTGTGCGGCCAGATTCCCTATTGTATAAATGCCGCAGCTGTTCAGCTTTTTGGCCGCGCTGGGGCCGACGCCGAACAGCTCCCCCACCGGCAGCGGCCACATCTTTTTTTCCACCTCGTACAGATAGAGGGTGTGGACCTTGTCCGGCTTTTGAAAGTCCGAGGCCATCTTGGCAAGCAGGCGGTTGGGGGCGATGCCCACATTGACCGTAAAGCCCAGCTCGCGGCGCACGCGGCGGCGGATCGTGTGCGCAGCCGTCAGCGGCGGGCCGAACAGTGCCTCGGTCCCAGTCATGTCCAGAAACGCTTCGTCAATGCTGTACTGCTCAACATCGGGCGTATAGTCGTTCAGGATTTGGATCAGCGCCTTGCTGTTTTGCACATACCAGTCAAAATCCGGCGGCACGACCGTCAGCCCCGGGCATTTGGTGCGGGCCGCGAACAGGCTCTCCCCCGTTTTGATGCCGTACTGCTTGGCGGGGCCGCTCTTGGCCAGCACAACGCCGTGGCGCTTGGTTTCATCGCCGCCGACCACGGCCGGGATCGTGCGCAGGTCCACCGTGCCGCCGTCCTGCAGGGCCTTGAGCGCCGACCAGGAAAGAAATGCCGAGTTTACATCGACATGAAAGTAGATTTTTGCCATACCGCTTTCCTCCTTGCCGGGCGCTGTTTTTTTGCATGGTATCATTATATCACAAAAAGCTGCGCTTGCATATCCGCGGAAAATGTGCTATAATGTATGTATATTTATACATTAACAACGAATTTTTAAAAGGAGAATGAATATGGACCTCGTAGGGCATGATTTTTTGACATTGCTGGACTTTACCCCCGCAGAGATCGGCGGCCTGCTGGAGCTGGCAGCCGAGCTGAAGGCTAAAAAGAAGGCCGGCATCCCCCATGACACGCTGCGCGGCAAAAATGTTGCACTGATTTTTGAAAAGACCTCCACCCGCACCCGCTGCGCGTTTGAGGTAGCCGCCCACGATCTGGGCATGGGCACGACCTATCTGGACCCCACCGGCAGCCAGATCGGCAAAAAGGAATCCATCGCCGACACAGCCGAGGTACTTTCCGGCATGTTTGACGGCATCGAGTACCGCGGCTACGGCCAGTCGATCGTCGAGGAGCTGGCGCTGCACGCCCGCGTGCCGGTGTGGAACGGCCTGACCAACGAGTACCACCCCACCCAGATTCTGGCCGACCTTTTGACCCTGCGCGAGCGCTTCGGCAGCCTGCAGGGGCTAAAGCTCGTCTACATGGGTGACGCCCGCTACAACATGGGCAACAGCCTGATGATCGGCTGCGCCAAGATGGGCCTGCATTTTGTGGCCTGCGCGCCGAAGGCCTACTGGCCGAACCAAGAGCTTGTTGCCCGCTGTGAGGAGTTTGCACGCCTGAGCGGCGGCAGCGTCACCCTGACCGAGGACACCGATGCCGTAGCCGGGGCCGATGCCGTCTACACCGATGTGTGGGTCAGCATGGGCGAGCCGACCGCCGTATGGGAGGAGCGCATCAACGCGCTGGCCCCCTATCAGGTCAACGCCGCGCTGATGGCCAAGGCCAAGCACACCGCCGTCTTTATGCACTGCCTGCCGGCCTACCACGACCACAAGACCGCCATTGGCCGGGAAATGGGCGAGCGGTTCGGCCGCGCCGAAATGGAGGTAACGGACGAGGTGTTCACCGGCCGCCAGTCCATCGTTTTTCAGGAGGCCGAAAACCGTATGCACACGATCAAAGCTGTCATGGCGGCAACCTTAGGCGCGTAACTTTCTTGCCTTCCCCCGCAGGGGGAAGGTGGCCGAGCGAAGTGAGGTCGGATGAGGGGCGGCTGTATTGCAGCCGCCCTTTCATGGGCCAGCTGCGGAGAGTCCGCCCCTCATCAGTCAGCGGGCGGGGCCGCTGACAGCTTCCCCCAAGGGGGAAGCCAGACACAGAAAAAGGCACATCCCAGCGCGGGATGTGCCTTTTATTTATAAGGAATTACTCCTCAACATAGCCGTACTGCAGGTACCAGTAGCCGTAGGGGCTGTGCCAGGTGCCCTTCAGAGAGGGGCTCTGCAGCCAGAAGTCGTTGTAGTAGGCCACCGGGATGCAGGCGTAATCATTCATCAAGATGTCCTCAGCCTCATGCAGCTTCTGGAAGTGGACGCTCTTGTCAGCAACCTTGGAAGCCTCGACTGCGGCATCAAAGTCAGCGCTGGAGTACTTACCATCGTTGTTGCCGTTGCCGGTGGTGAACAGCTCGATCATGTTGGAGGGATCGTTGTAGTCCATGACCCAGCCGTTACGGGAAGCGTCATAGTCGCCGGCGCGGCGCAGCGGGGTGAAGCTGGCCCACTCGACCTTGTTGATGTTCACGGTGATGCCCAGCTCGCCCCAGGCCTGCTGCAGATACTCAGCAACGGGGGTGTGGTAACCGGCATCGTTGGTGCTGTACTCGATGACGGGGAAGCCTTCGCCGTTGGGATAGCCGGCATCGGCCAGAGCCTGCTTGGCAGCCTCGAGGTTGGCCTCGTAGTCCTCGCTGATGTAGGTCTTGCCGCCGTTGGCGTTGTCGTAGAACATGCCGTTCTCATCGACAATGCCGGGGCCGACCAGATTGTAAGCGGGGGTGTAGGTGCCCTGCATGATGGTGTTGGCAACATAGTCACGGTCGATGGCCAAGCTCAGAGCCTTACGGACATTGACATCGTTGAACGGCTCCTTCTGGTCGTTCAGGGAGAGGTAGTAGGTGCCCAGGATGGTGTCAACATAGAAGTCGCCGCCGTCCTCAGCCTTGGTCAGGCTGGGGATCTCATCGGTGGGAACATCCTTGATGAGCTGTGCCTCACCGCTGTTGTAAGCGGCGTAGGCGGCGCTGGAATCCTCAAGCAGGAGCAGGGTGATGGTGTCGGAAACGATCTTGGAGGAATCCCAGCCGCCGACATAGTTCGGGTTCTTGGACAGAACAATACGCTCGGAGGGGACCCAATCGGTGATCATGTAGGGGCCGTTGCAGACGTAGGTGTCGGGCTGCGTGCACCATGCATCGCCGTTGGCCTCAACAGTGGCCTGCTGCACAGGGCTCATGGCGGCAAAGGCAGCCAGCTTGTCAAAGTAAGCGCAGGGGTAGCTCAGGGTGACGGTCAGGGTCTTGCCATCCTCGCTGGCAACGACATTCAGGGCGTCGAAGTCAGGCTCGGTGGTCATGTTGCCGTCTGCATCGGGGTTGCCGACGGCATCCTCATAGCCGTCGATCATGCCGACAACGGTCTCAGCATAGGGGGCAGCGGTGTCGGGCGCGGCCAGACGCTTGAAGGAGTACTCAAAGTCCTTCGCGGTCAGGTCGGAGCCATCGCTCCACTTCAGGCCGTCACGCATCGTGAAGGTCCAGACCAGACCGTCATCGCTGACAGTGTAGCTCTCAGCCTGGCCGGGGATGACCTCGTTGTTCTGATCGATGAGCAGCAGCGGCTCAAAGACAGTGATCAGCGTGTTGGCGCCGTCGATTGCGTTGTTCAGCGCGGGGTCCAGAGTCTCGGGGTTAGGTCCGTACTCGACAGTGAAACCGTTGGCAGTGCCAGTGCTCTCTTCGCCGGTGGCAGCCTCGGTGGATGCAGCGGTGCTGGTCTCGGTGGAGGCTGCGGAGCTTGCAGAGCCGCCGCAGGCAGCGAGAGAAGCAGCCATGCAGCCGGCCATAGCCACGGCAGCAATGTTCTTCATCTTCATGTGGAATACCCTCCAAATTCATTATACTTTTATACCCAATCCCCCTCGGGGGCGCAGCCCCCAACGGAGTGAATATTTATACTTTACCACCCTAAAGCGGCATTTGCAAGTGTTCTGTAACTTTTGTAACTGTTTTGATAGAAAATCCGTTTGTGTTCCACTCGCGCACAATTCTGTGACACACAAATGAATGTTTCTCCGCCGCGCACATTTTTGTCAGAAACACAAGGCGGCCACGGTGAGCCGCCCTGTATAAGTATAAGTCTCAGGCCAAGTGAAGTCAGTCGGCGGACAGATTCTTACTTTACCTTATCCAGATGGTGGCAGGCCGCCCAATGGCCGCTGCTGACCTCCTTGAACTCGGGCACCTCGGCAGCGCAGCGCTCATCGGCGTAGGGGCAGCGGGTGCGGAAGCGGCAGCCGCTCGGCGGGTTCAGCGGGCTGGGCACATCGCCCTGCAGCACAATGCGGTGGCTCTGGCGGGCCGTCACAGGGTCAGCCACCGGAATGGCCGAGATCAGGCTGCGGGTGTAGGGGTGGACGCTGTGGGCGATCAGCTCAAAGCTGTCGGCCAGCTCGACCAGCTTGCCCAGATACATAACACCGATGCGGTTGGAGATATGCTTGACAACGCTCAGGTCATGCGCGATAAAGAGGTAGGTCAGCCCCATCTCCTGCTGCAGATCCTCAAACATATTGACGACCTGCGCCTGAATCGAGACATCCAGCGCGGAGACCGGCTCATCGCAGACGATGAACTCCGGGTCCACAGCCAGCGCACGGGCGATGCCGACACGCTGACGCTGACCGCCCGAGAACTCGTGCGGGTAGCGGTTGGCATGCTCACTGTTCAGGCCGACACGCTCCAGCAGGGAGATGATCTTGTCGTGGCGCTCCTTGGCGTTGGCGCACAGGTGGTGGATGTCGATGCCCTCGCCCACAATGTCGCCGATCGTCATGCGGGGGTCAAGGCTCGCGTAGGGGTCCTGAAAGACGATCTGCATACGGCGGCGGTAGGGCAGCATGTCCACCGCGATCTTCTTTTTCTTGTCAAACAGCACCTTGCCGTCATAGATGATGGTGCCGTCCGTCGGCTCATACAAACGCAGCAGGGTGCGGCCGGTGGTGGTCTTGCCGCAGCCGGACTCGCCGACCAGACCCAGGGTCTCGCCCTTGCGGATGGCAAAGCTTACATCATCGACAGCCTGCACATACTGCTTGTTCTTGCCCATGCCGCCGGCAGGGAAATACTGCTGCAGGTGCTGTACCTCGACCAGATTCTTCTGCTCACTCATTCGGCCTTGCCTCCTTTCTCAAATTCTTCCTTCTGGCGCAGCCAGCAATAGGTGTAATGGGTGTCGCTCAACTCGGTCTTGGGCGGCATCTTGTTCAGGCAAACCTTCATGCAGCTCTTGCAGCGCGGCGCGAAGGGGCAGCCGGCCGGCGGGTTGAGCAGGTCAACGGGCTGGCCCTCGATGGGCACCAGACGCTCCTTCTCCTCGGCGTTCAGCTTGGGGATCGAGTTGATCAGACCCTTGGTGTACTCGTGCTGGGGGTTGTAGAATATCTCATCGGTCGTGCCGTACTCAACGATGTGGCCGGCGTACATGACGGCGATCTTCTCGCACATCTGGGCGACAACACCGAGGTCATGGGTGATCATGATGATGGACATACCCAGCTTCTTACGCAGGTCGTTCATCAGTTCCAAAATCTGCGCTTGGATCGTAACGTCCAGCGCGGTGGTCGGCTCGTCGGCGATGAGCAGCTTCGGCTCGCAGGCCAGTGCAATAGCGATCATCACGCGCTGGCGCATACCGCCGGACAGCTCATGCGGGTACTGCTTCAGGCGGCGCTCCGGCTCGTTGATGCCGACCAGCTCCAGCAGCTCCTTGGCGCGGGCCCACGCCTCCTGCTTGGTCTTTTTGGTGTGCAGCAGGATGACCTCGACGATCTGGTTGCCGATGGTGTACACCGGGTTCAGGCTCGTCATCGGGTCCTGAAAGATGATCGAAACCTCATTGCCGCGAATCTTGCGGAATTCCTTCTCGGTCATCTTGTCGATCTGGTGGCCGTTGAACCACACCGTACCGCCGACCAGACGGCCGGGGTAGGCGGTCAGGCCCATGATGGAGTAGGCCGTGACAGACTTGCCGGAGCCGGACTCGCCGACAATGCCCAGCACATCGCCCTGATTCATGCTGAAGGAAACGCCGTTCAGCGCCTTGACCTCACCGGCAGGGGTGAAGAAGGACAGGCGTTCGTCCTTGATCTCAAGAATTTTTTCGCTCATGATTCTTCCTCCCTTCCTTTAGCTCTTCAGTTTCGGGTCAAAGGCATCGCGCAGACCATCGCCGAACAGGTTGAACACAAGGATCATGATGCTGATCATCAGCGCGGGCGCGATCAGCAGCATGGGGTAGGTGTTCATGCCCTTGACGGCATCGGTTGCAAGCGAGCCCAAAGACGGCATGGGCGCCGCAACGCCCAGACCGAGGAAGCTCAGGTAGCTCTCGGTAAAGATGGAGGACGGGATCTGCAGGGTGGTGGTGACGATCAGGGTGCCCATGCAGTTCGTCAGCAGATGCTTCTTGATGATGCGGCCGCCGGACGCGCCGAGTGCGCGGGCTGCGGTGACATACTCGCTCTCCTTCAGCGTCAGGACCTGAGAGCGGACGATACGCGCCATGCCGACCCAGTACAGCAGCGCGAAGATGATGAAGATCGACACCATGTTGGGGCCGAGCTTCTGCATCCAGCCGAAGCCGGGCTTGGTGGCCAGGCCCTCCAGCGGCTCCTTGATGGCCATGGCCAGCAGGATGATGAGCAGGATGTCGGGGATGGTGTAGAGAATATCGGTAATACGCATCATGATGTTATCGATCCAGCCGCCCGCAAATGCGGAGATGGCGCCGTAGGTCGCGCCGATGAGCAGGACCAGCACAGAGGCCAACAGGCCGACGGACAGGGAGACGCGGGTGCCCATCATGACACGCACGGCAAAGTCACGGCCCATACGGTCGGTGCCGAGAATGTGCGGAAAGACCTTCTCGCCCGCATCGATGAGCTTCTGCTCAGCGGCAGAATACTCGAACGGAGCAAGGTTGTTGCTGCCCTTGATCTGCAGCTCATAGCTGTAGGGCCACAGGGACGGCAGAACATAGGCCATGAAAGCGATCAGCAGGATGACGACCAGGCTGACCATGGCGATCTTGTTTTTGCGCAGGCGGCGCATACCGTCCTTCCAGAAGTTGACGCTCTCGCGCATGATGACAAGGCTCTTTTTCTCCTCGTTGGATGCGGGGGCGAAATCCTCCACGTTGAGTTGCAGGCTCAACGGATTCTTTTTCAGATTTTCCATTTTGTCTGCTCCTCCTTACTTCAGCTTGATGCGCGGGTCGATGATCTTGTACAGAATATCAACGACCACATTGGCCACAATGACGAGGGCGGCCAGCAGAATGGTGGTGCCCATGATCATCATGTAGTCACGGTTGGTGATGGCGGACACAAAGTCGCGGCCCAGACCCGGGATCGAGAAGATCTTCTCGACCACGAAGGAGCCGGTCATCAGGCCGGCCAGCATCGGGCCGACATAGGTGACAACGGGCAGAATGGCGTTGCGCAGCGCATGCTTAAAGAGGATCTTCACGCTGGAAACGCCCTTGGCGCGGGCGGTGCGCATGTAGTCCTGCCCCATGACATCGAGCAGGCTCGAGCGCATCAGGCGGGTGATGTAGGCGGTGGGATAGATCGCCAGCGCCGTGACCGGCATGATGTAGGCCGCAGGCTCGTTCAGGCCGACGGTGGGCAGGAGCTTCAGGTTCATGCCGAAGGTGTAGAGCAGCACAACGCTGGAGATAAAGCTCGGGATGGCGATGCCGCAGGTGGCAAAGACAATAATAAGGTTGTCAGCCCATTTCCCTCGGTTATACGCAGACAGACAGCCCAGCGGGATGCCGACGCAGAGCGCTACCAGCACGGCCAGACCGGCGGTGCGGGCAGAGACCGGCAGCTTGGAGAAGATGATCTGGTTGACGGTACGGCCGCGCTGCTTTAAGCTCAGGCCCATGTCGCCGTGGACAAGGCTGTTCATATAGTTAAGGTACTGCACCCCCAGAGGCTTATCCAGACCGTATTTCTCGGCCAGAGCCTGCTGGGCTGCCTTGCTGATGGACTTTTCAGCCACGAACGGACCGCCGGGGACCAGGTTCATGATGAAAAAGGTAAGGGTCGCAACGATGAACACACTGAAAATGCCCATTGCCACGCGCTTGACGATGTACTTCGCCATGGTTTAGTGCCACTCCGTTTCTTATTGGAATACAAATTGGGGTCAATTCCGGGTCAATCCTTCCCTATCCCGCGCTGTACGCACACGCTTGTTCGTGTACGGCGCACACATTGAAGAATAAAAAAGTCGATGGCGGCTGCGGCCCGCAAACGCCATCGCCAATATCCAAGAATTTATTTTATTATAAAATGTTGCAAAGTATTTGTCAATTCTCTGCACCCCAACAATCAACGACAAATGGCCGAAATGCTCTCCCCCGCCCCGCAAAATTTAGGGCAAGTTGCCCATTTGCCTTTTTTTTAAAGTTTTTTGAAAAAAAGGGTTGACTTTCTCCCCGGATGACGCTATAATAGAACACGTTCTCGAGCGGAACGCACAAGAGAATATGCGCCGGTAGCTCAGCTGGATAGAGTGTCTGACTACGAATCAGAAGGTCGGGAGTTCGAGTCTCTTCCGGCGCACCATGCACCGCACCGGGGCAGAGATGCCTCGGTGCGTTTTTTGTTTGTATCGCTTTTTTCAAAGCGCACAAACAGCGGCAACCCATACAGTCACCGCTGTTAATCCGATTTGAAAATCAGAAAAAAGCGTGTTTCTATAGTGTTCCTGGCAGCGGGTGTTCTCCCGCTTTCCCCCGACCCAGCATCCCGGCTGGGAGGTTTCTGCCTATGAGGGTTGTACTTGATGGCGGGGTCTGTTGCATCCCAGCGGCTTCTGAGGCCGACCACAGTACAAAAGAAGTAAATACTTCTCACAGGAACAACATATTCGATTTTCAAGGTACAACGATAAAAACCCCCAACCATTTCACAACGGTGGGGGTTTGGTGTACCTTGACAAAGGCCAAACTGTTTTGTATACTGTTTAGGCGATAAACCAAACGGAAATTGGTTTATAACCATACAGATATGCAACACAGATTGTATTGCTTAGTACCACGTTACCCCACAACGCTGCTCTTGTTTTAGCCTTGTGGTTACTGGTTGCCATTTTCTGTGGCTTCCAGGGTGGAGTTCTTATCGGAACTATTATAAGCAGATTCGAAAAGGAAGTCAAGCGACGAAAGCCGCTTGGCTTTCTTTTTTTTCTGCATAATAGGGCTTAGAAAAGGTCGCTGTGTGAGCCGGTTCTGGTGAGGTACAAAATCAATTCCTCATCGGCCACTTCGTAGATCAGCAACCAATCCGGGGTGATGTGACACTCGCGGCATCCCGCATAGTCCCCGGAAAGTTGGTGATCCCGGTTCTTCTCTGGCAGCGGTTTCTGGTTGGCCAGCAGCTCGATCACCTTTTCCAGCAGGCGCATATCATAGCCGCGCTTTACAATTCTTTTGTAGTCTTTCTTGAAAGCGGCCTGATACTTAATCGTCAGCATTCAAATCCTCCATGAGTTCTTCTACGGAAGAAAAAGCCTTACTCATTCCAATACCTTTTCTGGCGTCTTCAATTGCCTTTTTCGTTTCGGCGTTCGGAACTTCGGCTCCAATCTCAAAGGGGATTCGATATTCCCGGACCGCCTTTTTCGCAAAAACGGTAAATGCCGTTGTCATCGTCATGCCAACATCATTGCAAAAAGCCTCGAACTGCTGCTTCAAGTCGGAATCCATGCGGATATTGATGTTGATGTTCGCCATACAGTGCAATCTCCTTTCCTTGATTCTGTAACTATTATACCAGACATTGCGCACGATGTCAATATATTTATTTACAATGCTTGCATATTTTTTCCCGCTTCCTGCTCGCTCCACTATATTTTCGGGCGTGATTGTTCGACACACAGCTCTGCAAATCTTGATGAAAAAAATAACGGCAAGGCGACTAAAACGCTTTGTGCCTAATAGGCACAAAGCGCCTTACAGCGCCAGCCCGGGCTGTATCATTGGCCGTCGTCTGTTTCCTTTTCTGCTAGGAATGCGGCGCGAACCTCTTGCAGTTTTTTGACCCCCAGCGCCCAATAGGGGCGAATTTCTTTGCCGGTCATACCGGCTTCGCGGCACAGGCGCATTTCACGCAAGACACGGGGACCGCACTTGTGCAGCTTGATGAGCTTTAGGCCGTAGGTGTCCGGCATAATGCCGTTGGCAATACCGATCAGCAGTTCCCGCAACTGGTTTTTTTCGATGCCGTGAACAGGGTCCTCGTAGTACATGGGCGGCAACAAGCCCTGCTCTCTGGCCCAATCCCGCAGCTGATGGACGCGGCGCTTCTTGATGATGTGCAGCGGCAAGGTCGGGTCATCGTAGCTGCTCTCATCAAAGCCCATGCGCATCCCCAGGCGCAGCTCGGTGAGTTTGGGCAGGCCCTCGTCGGTGTTGTACCCCTTGGCCAGATACGGCTCGATGTCCAGATCGTCCTCAATCCAGGCGGCTTTTTCGGCCTCCCAGGCCAGGTCTATCGGCCTGCCGCCCAGCATGGTCCGCTTTTCGGCTTTGGCCTTTTTTGCCAGGTAGATGATACCGCCCTGGTGTGCGGCGCGGCGGGCTTTTTTGTTTGCAGTCTGCGCAATCTGCCGCCCGGAGTAGCCGATCATCTTCAACCCTTCCGGCGGCGTTTCAGTCTCGGCAACGCGCACCACCACCCGCAGCATCTTTTTGCGACACCCCGGGACGGGCACCCGCACCCAGCTGCCAGGCTTCAGCCCGGCGCTGCCTTTGTAGTCCTCCGGCACGCCGAACCCGTATTCTTTGCCATCCGGCTTGAATTTGATGAACACCATCTTCATGCAAAAGTCACTCCCTGTTGCTTAAATTATACCTGCTATCTCCGTTGGTGACAACGACTGTAAAGACAGTACAAAGAAAAAAATAATCGGGCGCAGCAATCAGGCAGGCCGTGGGCACGAAAAGCGGAGCACACGCGGAACCCTTCAGCCTGGATAAACGGGACTTTGCCGTGTACGCCTACCTCTGCCGCTGGCTCAGGCAGTTCCGAAAGGCGCACTTCTCCCCTTATTGCTAATTTGGAGAGGGAAAAATATCTTTCTTTTGTACTGTAAGTGGGATTAGTCTTATTACTGTTCCGCAAATTTTGACATACCCTTTTCAGAAAAACGAGTAAGACCTCTTGACAAGCACCGATCTCGTGTAGTATTTTGGAATTGGAAATGAGACTTGCTATGCTTGCCAGCAGCATCTCGACTTTTTGCCGCCGTGTTCCAGCACGGCGGTTTTCTTTTTGTGCGTCAGGATTGGCCCCTGGGAGCGCCTGTGCGACCGTTTCGACGAGTATGTACAGATTGTGCTTCCCGGCACGGAAAGCGGCTTTGAGGAGCCTCCCAGCGGCCATCAGAGACTTGATGGCCGTTTGCACTGTGCCGATGGCCATGTGCAGCACGGTGGCCATGTGTGAAAACGAGGGAAACGCCTTGCGCTGCCCATTGGAGCAACGGCAGAGGTAGGCGTACACGGCAAAGTCCCGTTTATCCAGGTTGAATGCTTCTACCGGTAGCTTGCCCCATGCGCCGGACAGCTGCAGGAGCTTGTACTGATTGGAGATCCTGCGGCCATCCCGATCTTGCCGGGCAGACACTACCAGCAGGCCCTTTTGTTCCAGACCGGCCACGGCGGAGCGGATCGTGTTCTCGCTCAGACCGCACCGCTGCTGTATGGTGGCGTTACGGACGGTCGCTGTGCCCAGGCAGTTCTGGCAGTACGATAAAAACAAAAATACCATCAATTCCTTGGGTTTTAGCCCATAATCAAATAAGCCATTATAAATTTTTACAAACATGGTGTTCTTCCTTCCAAAAAAGCAGCCCCAGGCAAACGGATTGCCTGGGGCATTGTTGTTATTTACGGATTAAATTTTCCGGGGTACAGTGCTGCCGCTTCGCGCCGGGAAGCTCCCAGCTTGCGGCGCGGTTCTCTGGTAGCTGCCGAGGGTGCGTGAGGGCGTGCCGGGGCACCTCCTAGAGCCTGTCGCAGAGATTCCGTGCTGAGTAGTTTGATTTCCAGATAGTCGTTCTCGCCGGTGGAATCCTGCTCCTGGGGAGCCAAAGACAAGTATTTCCAGTAGCCTTCCAGATGGGTTTTCATGGGGGCGTACCCGGCTTTCTCGACGATCCAAGTGTCACGCTGGATGCGCACCATCTGAGCAGGGGACATCAGGGGACGGCCCATCAGCTGATGGCTGCTGGTGGTCTTGCCGTCAGATCGAGAGGAGGAGCCGGTCAAAATGGTTTCGTCGCCCAGCATTTTGGATATGCTGGTAGCGGTGTCCTGGGCCGACGGCGATACAAACGTGTTGAGCAAAATCTGGCAGTTGTCTTTGATGATCTCGGTGACGTTTTTATCGTATTTGAGCAAAAACTGGCTGTAGCTTTGCACCGCGACAAGGATTCGCCCGCCTCGGCTGCGGATAGCCGAGAACAGGCTGGTGACACCGGGAATTGCCGGGAAGTTGCCGAACTCATCCAGAAAATAGTAGAAGGGACGAGGGCAATGCCCGCCCTGGCGCTCGGCCAGAGCAATCAGATCGTCGGTCAGGAAGCGGACGAACAGCGACGCCAGGAAGTGCCTGGTTTCGTTTTCATCGGGCGCGATCAGGAAGATCGCTGTGGGCCGTTCGATGAATCGTTCGGCGTCCAGATCGTTGTCGTGGGTGCAGATCAGCTGTTCCAGCTCCGCATCCACGAATTTCAGCAGCTTGGACAGCGCCGAAGAAACGATATTGAGGGTGGTTCGAATATCCGCGCTTGTGGTAGTGCTGATATAGCCTTTAATTCGCCGGTCGGTAACCCCCTCCAGCATGGCAGCCAGGCGGCTTTTCTGGACGGTGTTCCCTTTCTCCGGGTTATCTGCCCCTGCCAGTTCGACAATCAGATTAAAAACACTGACGATGTGGCGCTCACCGTCCTGGCCGTACTGAGACACCAGCAGGACCAGGCCGGTGATCAGGCCACGGGCAGTCTCGTTAAAATACTCGCTGCTGTCACCACTGTTCACAGAGCCGGTATTACCGATGATCGCGCTGGCAATGACCTTGGCATAGCGTTCTGCCGTGGCATAATGCACGGCCCGCCGCTTGGCGTCTCGCTCTTTGCGCCAGGCGTCGATTTCGATGTTGACGCGGTACAAAAGATTAAAATGGCAGGAGCAAAACACGTTTCGCAGATCGAGCTTCAGCACGCGGTAGCCGCACTTTTTCAGTTCGGCACCAGTAATTGTATACAGGTCATCCTTAACGGACACCAGCACCATGCTGGCCCCCTGGCCAATTCCCTGCGCGTCCTGCGTGTGCAGATTAACCCTGGCATTATAGGTGATAGTTGGGATATACAGGCTGGTGGATTTACCGGCACCAGGTGGGGCGACCATCAGCACAGACTGGTCACTCGTATCAACCAGCCAGGTGCTTTTGGATGCGCCCACAAGCATGGCCGGTTGTGTCTCATTTCCTTGCTGTACCTCGTGATAAACCCGCTTGACTTCCTCCGGCTCCATGAAGTGGGCGTCGCCGTGCTGGCCGTGCCCGGCTTTTACATCCCGGACAGCCAGGGGCTGACGGTTAAGTAGCTCTATGATTGCCACGGCCAGCATGGCCAGCAGCAGCTTGGCGAGAATTAGTCGGCCATCCATAGGCACCTTCAGGAACATTTGAAACCCCGTCAACAGCGCATAACCAAGGACTAACACCAACAACGGGCGAAACAGTTTTTTCAAAAAATCACCTGCCTTACATCATTTCCATAAAGGCTTCGCTTTGCGGGGTCAGTTCCTCCGGCTCAATCTGTTGAGCCTGGTACTGTTCGCTGGTCTGTTCAAGCTCGGCATACCGAACGCAGTACTCCATCGCGTTATGGAGCCGCGCTACGCTGTCCCGCATACTAAAGCCGCCCACATTTCCGGCGTCTTCCAAGGCGGCGGTGATTCTTTCGGCCAACTGGTCATCGATCGGCACGCCGCAGCGCACCTGCAGAAGCGCAGTCAGGGCGGCGCTTTCCAGTTCGGCCACCGGCTTGTCGGATGTACTTGTCCGGGTAATCACAGCCTCGGAATAGCCTTCCAGCAGGCTTTTCAGTTGTTCTGTACTGTTGTTTCCTTCCCGAATATGTATGACGTTTCGGGACGCATCAAAAAATCCTGTGCCATGCCGCAGATCGCTTAAAACAGATATATCGGCCAACTGCGCTGCATCTTCAACGCGGTGGATCAGGTCGCTGTGCTGGGCGTCTGTCCATTGCAGCGGGGCGTTGTCCAGGTATTCGCTTTCGGGCAGATCGTACTGCTCCAAAGCATAGACGCGCTCTATCCCATCGGAACGCAGTACAGAAACAAAATGATCTTCTTCGCCAGATTTGACATTGGGCGACCCGAGTGCTTCCGGGGCAGGGCAGTAGGTGGCTTTGGGGTTTTGGGCGAATACCGCAACACTGTTTTCAGCACCCATACCAACGCACTGCCCCCGGAATGTCAAATAATCCAAGTATTTCTGCGGGTCAGTGACCATTGCGGTATAGGTCTGATCAATTTTTGTTAGCAGGGCCTGAATCTCAGGGTGCATGTCTGTTCTCCCTCCTTCTTGATTCAGAACTGTATTCAGTTCATTCAGTCTGGCCAGTTTGGTCTGAAACTCTTTCTCATACGCAAAAGGTTGGTTTACAGCTTCTTTTGCATCCTCCAGGTTTTTGTTCAGTATCGTCAACCGCTCCTGATCAAGCGCCTGTGTATCAGATAGCTTTTCTAATAGATGGCGGAACGAGGAAAAGTTTTCTTTCGGGTTAAACTCGAAGTTGTATTTCTGCTCGCCCTGGAGATATCCCATAAAGCTGACCGCTTTGGCGTCATAATAGGCATGGATATTGAACCCTCTGTACTGACCGATGATGACGTCACCGGCTGTGGCCCCCTGGAGAGCATCGCGCAGAGCAGCGTCGGCAGCTTTGCGCTCCGTATAGGTTGTTCCCATTACAATAGCGGAAAATTTCTCACTACCGTCTGGATTGAAACGGCTATTGGCCCTGTAAACGTCGATGTCTTTGGAAACCGCATCCAAAGATTCTTCGACTTTTTGTATGGAGGCAGGATACCCGATAGCGATCTTGTCCTGCAGTTCGAATATCTGCGACATGTGGGAGGACCGCAATGTACTTAGTCGGGCCACTTCATTGTCCAGTTCCATCTTTTCTTTGATAAGGGGATTGCCGGCGCATAGGGCTTTGATTTCCGCGTAGGACAGTGCAACTTCGTCCAAATCCTGACAAGATCGAGCAGGCGACTTGCTGGTCATGATTTGCGATATGAATTTTTGCTTGTTTTCGATCAGCTGCCAACTGTAGGCGTCGAAGCTGCCTTCGGTTGCATACCGATAGATCTGCACAGATGGGTTTTCGTTGCCCTGGCGCAGAATCCGACCTTCGCGCTGCTCAATATCCGAGGGCCGCCAGGGCACATCCAGATGGTGGAGTGCAATCAATTTGGTTTGCACGTTGGTTCCGGCTCCCATTTTTTGTGTACTGCCCATCAGGATGCGCACCTTTCCGGCACGCACTTTTGCAAACAGAGTGGCTTTTTTGGCGTCGGTATTGGCGTCATGGATAAATGCAATCTGTTCCTTCGGAATACCTTTGGCAATCAGCTTGTCACGGATATCGTCGTAAACGTTCCATTCTCCAGTGCTGGGGGTGGCCAGATCGGAGAAGATCAGCTGCGTCGATTGTGTGGCCATGGTGTTTTGCCAAATCTCAAATACCTTGCTGGCGCAGGCCGTGGCTTTGTTTTCGGGAACATCCGGGAGAAGTGGGTTGAGCAGCCGCTGATCGAGAGCCAGTTTCCTGCCGTCCGTTGTAATTTTGAGCATGTTATCTGTGTGCGGGTCTACATTGCCAGCGCGGACTTTCTCGGCCCGCTCTCCAAGGGCCTGGATGCTTTCTTTCTGTAGCTCCGTGGGAGGGCACATCACAGCTGTGGCTTTTCCTCCTTCCAGATCGGGAACTTGTAGGTTCAGCATATCGGAAGTCTGTACATCGGTGGCCAACTTCCACATGCTGATAAGTTCGGGGAGATTGAAAAATCTTGAAAAGCGTGTTTTCGACCGATAGCCAGTACCTTCCGGGGCTAGTTCAATGGAGGTTGTGGTTTGTCCGAAGTTGGCGGCCCAGGCGTCAAAAGACAAAAGGTCATGGGCACGCAACGTGCTGGCCTGTAAATACCGCATCATAGTATACAGCTCAACGGGTGAGTTGCTGATTGGGGTGCCAGTACAGAAAACAAGCCCTCTTTCGCCAGTGATTTCATCCAAATACTGGGTTTTCATCAGAAGATCAGTTGCTTTCTGGCTTTCTGAGGTCGATATACCGGCAACATTTTGCATTTTTGTGGTGACTGCGAGATTCTTGAATTCGTGGGCCTCATCAACCATGAGTGAATCGACACCCAACTGTTCGAATGTCACCACATCATCTTTGGGGGAAGCCATCAGTTCTTCCAAATGCGACTGAAGGCGTTTTTTGGTGGCCTCCATTTGCTTGACACTCAGATCTTGCCCGCTTTTTTCCTTTTTTGCGCTGGCAATTTCTTGCGTGTACCGTTCGATCTCGTCCTGCAGGAACTTCTGCTGCCTTTCGCTTGACAGCGGAATCCGGGTAAACTGACTGTGTCCCATGATCACGATATCGTAGTTGCCGGTAGCGATACGGGAGCAAAACAGCTTGCGGCGATCTTTCTCAAAATCGCGTTTTGTGGCAACAAGTATGTTGGCGTTGGGGTAAAGACTGAGAAGTTCGCTGCCCATCTGTTCGGTGAGATGGTTGGGCACGATGATCAGTGTTTTATTACACAGGCCCAGGCGCTTTTTCTCCATCGCAGCAACCCCCATGACCATGGTTTTGCCTGCGCCAACTGAGTGAGCTACTAGCGTATTACCGCCAAACAAAATTCTGGCTACTACGTTGCGCTGGTGGGGTCTGAGCGATATTTCCGGGTTCATGCCCGGAAAGCGCAGAAAACTTCCATCATATTCGCGTGGCCGCAGGTTGTTGTAATGGGTGTTGTAATAATCAACCAATCGCCGCCGCCGGACGGGATCGCGGTATATCCAATCCTTAAAGGCGGTCTCAATCTGTTGCTGCTTGTCCTGGGCCAAGCGAGTTTCTTTGACGTTTGGTACAGCCTTCTTCTTCCCGTCTACGTCCTCGATATAATCGACAACCTTGACCGCCTGCAAATTTAGACTGCAACGTAAAATCTCATAAAAATTCTTTCTCTTTGTACCGAAAGTGGTTGTAGCCTTCAAGCTGTAGCTGTCTACGGAACTCCCTTCGATGTTCCAGGTAGCGTTGAGCCGGTTGTAGCTGACTTTTATAGATTGTGCCGCCCATCGATTTGGCTCCATCGTCTCCAAAATGAATTGCTTGATATCCTCTGGAGGAATCCAGGTAGTTCCAAGGTGTAATTCAATTTCAGATGCCGTCAGGTCTTTGGGCTGAACGGTTTTCAGTGAATCCGCATTGACTTGGTAACTGGGGTCTTGTTTGGCGAAAATTTCAGCTACCGCCAGTTTCTTGCGTACATCGCCAGAGAGATATTCTTCAGCGGTCTGGTAGAGCGGTTCACCTGCAGCCGTTGTTTCACCTGGCACGCGAAACACCACGCCGGTCAGTTCCTGCAGCAGTTCATCACGGGGTTTGCCGGTCAGTTGTTCCATATAGGACAGATCTACACTGGTACGCTCCTGGACAGACAGCATAAGAGCCTCACTGGCCGTTTCCACATGGTCAATCACTCGGTTGGGCCGGATCGTTTTCTTTGTAAACATATCCGACTTCGACTTGAAATTGTGTTCGTCATCGAAATTCTCCAGCGAACAGAGCAAGCTATAACCGCTGTCGTCGCGGAAGGCCAGAGCGTTGGCGCGGCTGTTGAGCCTGCCATACTTTTCCGTGAAGGCGTCGTACTCGTGATTTAACCGGCGCTGAAGCTGCGCAACAGCCTCATCCGGGAGATCGTCGAGCTGGGCCTGAATCAACTCCCGCGTGGTGGCCAGAATAGAGACCATGCCCCTGATTCGGGCCTGTGCTGTGGCGTTTGCGGTGACTTCCCGCATGACTGAATCAGTACGGAAAAAAATCTTATCATCACGGATGCCATAGCTGTAATTCCGTATATCCGGGTCTGCAGGAAGAGGGGATATCTCTCCGGGTTGCTCCAGGATAATCGGCTCAGTCTTCACCAACGTGGCATTCAATCTTCCCATCGCAGCCTGCAGCTGCTCCTCCAGCGTAGTACTGGTATCAGGCTGACAGGTAGGCCGCATCCCATAGGGGCCGCTGACCATCTCCATTTTTCCGCAAATCATCTCCGGGTGGTCGATGAAATACTGGTTCATGGGGATGCCATCCGCATTTGTTCCTGTGTGCAACCAGGATACGTCCTGGTCAACAATATGATCACGTTTCTGCAGGAACAGGATATCGGCGGTAACTTCTGTACCGGCCAGAGCCTTGAAAGCTGTGTTCGGCAGACGCACCGCACCGATTAAATCGCAACGGGACGCCAGATACTTTCGCACATCTTCCGATTGCTTATCCATTGTGCCGCTGGTCGTGATAATAGCTTGAATGCCGCCGGTGCGAAGTTTGTCGACGTTTTTGGCTGCGAAGTAATCATGTATCAGGAAGTTATATCGGTTAAACGCGGGGTCATTTACTTTGTACTGCCCGAAGGGGACGTTACCAATCACTGCATCGAAGTAGCTGTCCGGCAATACAGCTTTTTCATAACCACAAATCTGAATATTGGCTTTAGGGTACAGCTGCTTGGCAATGCGGCCAGTTACGGGGTCAATCTCCACGCCAAACAGATGTGCGCTTTCGTCGAAGCTGGCCGGTCTGTTTGCGAAGAACGCACCCACACCCATACTTGGCTCCAGAATATTGCCGCCCTGCAGGCCAAAGCGCTCCAAAGTGCTGTACATTGCGCGGATGATCTCCGGCGACGTGTAATAGGAGGTAAGTGTGGACGCTCTGGCAGCCTCGTATTCGGCCTCTGGAAGCAGCTCTTTCAGTTCTTGGTATTCTTTATGCCAGTTGTCTTTCCGTGCGTCAAATGCGTCTGCCAGGCCGCCCCAGCCCACATATCGGGCGAGAAGCTGCTGCTGTTCCGGGGTGGCCTGCATGCCGGTTGTCTCCAGGTGTTGGAGCAGACGAAGGGCGTTGATGTTGTCCTGGAACCGGATCTTTGGCCCGCCCGGCTCTGTTTGCTCATCCGGCAGAGCTTTGTAGTTTTGTGCGTTACGGGCGATATTTGCCTTATATTCCTCATAGGCGGCCTGTTCGGCGTCTGCTACCGTCTGGAATTTCGTCCATTTTCCATTGATAGGTATTTCTACAGCGGTCTTTTGTGGGATGGGTTGAGGCTGAACTTGCTCCGGGGACGTAGATTCTTTCGTCTTTTCGGAGGTTTCGATGCTGGGAGTGGCTGGGGCCTGCAGACGGCTGTTTCGCTCGTTCCGTTCCAGAAGCCGGGAAAATTCTTCCTTACTCACAGAGCGGCTGAATAAGGGAAGTTCCTGGTCTTGCAGAAGAATCTCCCCTTCGCCAATATCCTGGACAATAAAAGCCTTATCGTTTTCCAAATAGACAATATCGCCAGGAATACAGGGACGCTTTTGGGGAGCAGAACGGATAGCCTGTTCACGTTTCCTTTCCTGGTACTCTTGCTCAGCTGTTCCGATGAGTTCATCAAAGGTTACCCCGGACAACTCATGTTCAACCAATTCTGCCGTCGAAGCGTACTGCGCGGAAAGGATTCTTTCTCCATCGACGTTATAGACTATTTTGTGGTGAAGGAGATCCACATAGACATTGATGCTATGGTCACCTTCGCCGGTAGAGGAATAGGCCAGGTCAATGTGGCGGAGATCTTCAAATTCTGGTGGGTCGAAGCCATTCTCGGTGCAGTATTCCCGAATGATTTCTTTGGCCTGTTCCAAGTCGGCTGCCCTTTTATCTTGCTCTGCTTGACGGGCTGACAGCCATTCCTCATATTCGGGATATTCTGCGTCTGTGAGATAACGGTTACTTTGCACCAGTTCTTGCAGTCGGCTGGAAACTTCCTGCCATGTCAGTGTGTGGCTTACCCGCCCATTATCGGTTTTACACTGGATTTCGAAGCCTTTATTGTTGTAATCCAGCCACCCGCGGGAGCCGTTGGCAAAGTCCCAAGACCTGCCGCCTGTTCCATATTCTTTTTTTAGCCAGCGAATCGTTTCTTCTCTCGGCGGCAATACCGGCTGGGAAAAATAGTATTGAATCCGCATTTTGCCATTTTCAAAACCACTTCCATCACAAAGAGCGCGTCTGATCTCATCCTCATTGATTATCGGCTGGTCAACAGCGGTTTCAATTTTCTGTTCCAGAAAGGAGGGAACGTCTACAAATCCAGCACTATCACAGTAATACGCTTTAGTGTCCCCACCGCGGTTCAGAACAACAATGTCGGAAACGGAAAGGCTATGGCCGGTGAAGTCAGGGGGACGGTCAAGGTTGAATGTGCGGAAGATGTCCTCCAGCGTGGTTTTGCCATCCAGGGGGGCTGTGTAGACCAGATCGTAATTCTGCCGGTCAATGGCCAGCCCCGCTTCCTGCAAACTCTCGTAAGGCTCAAAGCGATAGTCCCGTGTTTCCGACCCGCCTTTTAGCTGGTAGATAGTAAAGGTATCGCCCTGCTCCGGGGAATCGACGGTGAAATACGGGTTTTCCCATTGGGAGAAAGGCATATCCGGCAAGGCTTTGTAGCTGCCGTTCTCCATCACATAGGGCCGCACCCGGTCAAAGCCGATTTCCCTTGCCACGCGGGAAAGATTTTCTAGCACTACAGAATCGGCCCGCAGCCGTTGCATGCGGGTAAAATCCTCCACAAGATAATTCTGGCCCGCCCGTACCTGAAGGATGTCAACGGAACTCAATTTGTCTTTGCTTTCGAGGCCCAATGTCAGATGGGCATAGGGCTGGCCGTCATCGTTCAGATCGTTGGTTTTGTTATAGGGTTGGTCGCGCAGCGCGGCGAATCGGTCCCTGGCTTCCTCAAAGGTTTCGTAATGTTCAATGGGGGTGCGTTCCGAGGAATTTGTGGCCCAGGTTTTCAAATCGGGAATTACATAAAAACCCCATTCTCTGGGCGCTTCCGGCGATGCTTCAGCGGTGACTTCCGATGTTTCCGGGACGCTGCGGGTTCTCGTATCTTTTTTCTGTACGGCAAGGCCCTCCGGCGGGGGCATAGTCATGTGCATGGCTTGGGCTATATCGCGGACAGGGGACAGGCACGCTATAAGAGAGTGGTTGAGCAGCGTCCCCAGCCGTTCAAGCACTTTGGGTCTGTTTTGATATTGCGTTGCGAAAGAAAAGGAGCTGGTATCCAGATCATCCACCGGCATATTGAGGCGAGTATAGACCACATATTTTGCGCTTTGTTCAAGGAATTTTTGCAACTCGGCACGCATCGCGGCAGATGTTTCAGACTTTACTTTGGTATCTACAATTTGCTGAACTTTAGTATGCACATAGCTGTCCAGGCTTTTTTCTCCACTACGCCTCAGCAGGTTGTGCCTCGCAATTCCCGATTTGCTTTCGTATACGGTCCACGGGAAGAGACCGGGGGTGCTGCGCCCCGCCGTGTCTTGATAGTCAAAGACATACGTAAGACATTCTGGATGTTTTGCATCAAAAACAGGGATTCCGTGCGAGCCACGAATAATATGCCGGTTTTTTTCACGGTCCCATTGATTCAGCGTTGCGACAGCCTTTATTCCTGGTCGTTGATGGTGCAAAAGCACCTGGCTTTGAAATCGCTCCTCATAGGTATACGCCGCCGAGCAGAGAAATGCTGCCCAGGTGGCGGGGCTTTCTGTGATTACACCAAGAGCATGCAAATATGCCTCTGTTAGCTGCCTATATTTTGTTTTGTGTTCCATCGGCTGACCCCTTTCATAAGTTCCCCAAAAGAAAAAGGGAGCAGGACAGAGCCTGCTCCCCATGATGGAAGTATTCGCAATATATTAGAAGGGCGATGTTTCACCTTCCTCGATCAAGGTGAACTCTTGGTCAGAAGCGCTGTCTGCATCACGGTCCAGCGCTTCCCAATCCTCCTGTGTGCCATCGAAAAATCTGTTTTTGGCCCGTCCACGGGTTGCGACAGGCCGGGCCATTTTGGGAACCCCCAGTTCGCCCCTCTGGCAGCCGCCGAACATCAGCGGTTCGGCCAGTTCTTCTGCCTGGGCCTTCAAGGCGTTCATGTGACCAACATGCTCCAAAGGCTGGGTGTTCTGGTCCGGGGCGGGGTTGTTGGCAAGCAAAGCCTTTACAGTGTCCTCAACGAAGTCTCCGACTTCCACGTTTTTCTCTTGGCAGAGGGCCGCCAATTCGCCCTTGCAGACCAGCTCCCAAAATTCCTCCGGGCAGTAGGCTTCCAACCAATCTTTATACTGCTGCCCGTATTTTCCGCTGAAGCCGCCAAAATCAGCAGCCGCGGGCCAGCTTGTGTTATAACGGGTGCGTGCTTCCTGGAAGGCGATCTCCTGATCGGAGAGGTAGCCCATGTTGCAGCGGATTTCTTCCGGGATTTTTTCGAGCAAAGCCAGGCGTTCCGGCTCCGCCATAGCATCAAGCTGCGCCAACAGTTCCTCCTCCGGGATGTCCTCAAACCAGTCGAACCGCTCCTGCTCGGTCATGTTCTCCAGTAACTGCATGTTGATGTTCATAAGTGTACCTCCGCGTGCTTCGTGTGATTCTCTTACACACAATTTCGCTTAATCTGATGATTTTGTCAAGGGGTATTTCAACGAAAAGTCATCTCAGAGCGTTTCACCCCGAAATATGCAATGTTTTTTGCAAATTGCAGCTAGAAATGTTTCGGTGATTCGTGAATAATCAACTGTGCCTATTAGGCACAAATCTTTTATTATAGTTCGATGGTAGACAGGTTGCGTTCATCGGAAAGCCCGGTTTTCAACTTCCTCACATTTTGCTTTTCGCCGGTCAGACCGTTGGCGACGCGGGCGGCCCGGTTCATTCTTTGCGTCTGCTGCTGATCGCTGTTCAGTGTTTTGGCCAGACGAAACAGCATGTTCTGCACTGCATAGGTGGGGCTTTTTTCCTGATAGTCAGAACCTTCTACCTTTTCATCCGGGGTTGCGTTTTCCGGCTCACTGTGCGAAGCTATTTTTTCCTGTACTGTTGGCGCGTTTGGTGGTTTACCAGCCAGAGAGAGCGCAGCAGCATTTCCCACCGAAGTCATAGCCGGGATTGACTTTTTCTGAGGCGCGTGCGAAGCTGTTTTTTCCTGTACTGTTGGCCGAACATACCGCTCGGCTGCATGGATAATGATATTGTGCCTGGTCACCTCGGCGCGGCCCGCCCGGCGTTCTTCAAAACCGCAATAAGGGTGAAAGAAGCTGTTTTCGATCTCTGCAAACTTTTTGTCCAGTGTTTCTTCGTAGGAGGCATATGTCAGGGCCAGTTCTTTTTGACTGTCCAGGTATTCTTCATACATGGGCCGCAAGATCGGGTCCCGCTGCATGATTTTTTCCAATACGCTATCTACTTCGGCTTTGAGTTGCGGCGGCAAGAATTTGTATGTGTGCTTGCCGGGTGTTTCCCGCAGTTCTTTCCCCAAATCCTTTAGGGCGTCGGTGATTTCACGGTCCACCAGATACTCACTGGATACCAGCTTGCGCAGCTGCTCATTGAGTTTGTCGCGGCGCTTGCTTTTTTCTTCTTTCAGATACTCCAGATCGCCGCGAAAGATTTCATTGGTGAAACTACTTTTGACTTTGCGCGTGGCAGCATTGAGCGCCGCGCTTTTGTCAGCCTCTTTTTCTCGATGCGGTATGAACGCTTCCCGGTTATCAGTTGACCAGACCAAAAAATGCAGATGAGGGTGAAAGTCTTTGTTATGCCAGGAACATACCATCCGCAAATGGTTGGGGGAAATGTTGTATGCTTTCGCCAGTTCGTCAGCTTTTAGGGCAATCAGGTTTTTCATATAATTTCGATCTACCCCCAGCCGCTCGCAATCGCTGGCATTCAGTGAGTACACATGACGCCACACAGTGCTGTTGCTGGGGGCTTCCACTTCCACCTGTGCGGACAACACATTTTTTTCTGTACCGTTCTGGTCGAAGATGGGGCTTTGCCGGTCAATATACGCGATGTAGTTTGTGGCATGGCGGGCATTGGCGAAATAGCCGGAGTTAAGTATCGCTTTGACTTTCACTGTCTCACCTCACTTTCGGACGGAGAGAAACAGGCTGTGCCTATTAGGCACAGCCTGTTTCTTGCGATAATGCGTTGGAATTTTCCGACGTTTTTGCAAGAGAAATAATCTCATTCTTCCAAAATATCTTCCAGCCGGAACACTCGATCATTCATTTTCAAGTATTCTACGGCGGCGCGGCGGTAATTGTCCAGCGCGCGGGGGTTGATTTCCAGTTCGTGCGCAAGAACCTGGCAGATTATAGCCTGTTGGATCGCCAGTTCAGACAGTACCTTGTTGGTGCGGTTGTTCAGTCGTGTTTCCATCAGGTTGACGCTGGCAAGGAAGGTGCGCTTCACGCTCTCATTGATGAAGGCCCCGTCAGTTTGCATATACAGGTAGTCTTTGTAGTAGCGGATGGCGTTCTCAAACACGGCGGTTTCAGTGCAGCCTTCTTGTGCGGCAATTTCCTCCACCGTCTTTTTCGTTTCCTCACTAACACGGTATGTCTTTTTGTACAAGTCCATCTTACCGCTCCTTTCTTGGAGATGATTTTCCCTTGTTTTGAGAAAATTTGAAAGCAGTAGGGAAAATGCAGGATAAAGCTGTACGGCACAAGTGCCGTACAGCAACACACCGCGCCGCAGTGCAGCGCGGTTTTTTAGGGATATTTTGTACGGCTTTTTGTACGGCTTTTTTTCTTTCTAAATATTTCCTTGCCGTCGCCTTTTGCATATTTTACATATTATCGTTTGTTTTTTGCCGTGCATCTGCCGTCAGATTGCACAACGGTACAGAAAAATCAACGGTTTTATGTTGCTTTTTGAGTTGTGGGTATACGGCAACTACAACCAATTCTCCGGCGCAACGCGAGTATTGTTGACATACACCTCAAAGTGCAGGTGGTTGCCGGTGCTGTCGCCGGTGCTGCCCACCGCTGCGATTGTCTGACCCTGGGTCACGGTCTGACCGGCAGAAACGCCCAGGGAGGAGCAGTGCGCGTAGAGAGTGTAGATTTGATTGCCGTCCACAACGCCATGGTAGATCTTGACGTAGTTGCCCCAGCTGTTATGATAACCGGCTTTCACGACCACGCCATCAGCGGCGGCATAGATCGGCGTTCCGTAACCGGCGGCAAAGTCCATTCCCCCGTGCGGTGCGCCTGTCCAGCCATCCGGCTCTCCGAAGTGACAGGATATGTAGCTGTAGCTGGCCAGCGGTATAATGAAAGTTCCGTTGCCGCTGCCGGTGATCCCGCCGGTGTAATCTTCAGACGGGGTAAAGCTGTCTGTGTTGGTAATGCCGACCTGGGTGACGGTGACACCATACAGGTCCTCCCAGTCGGTCTGATACAACACTTTGGTCCATTCGATATTGACTTCGGACCAACCTTCCCAATCGTCATTCAGCGTCGCCTCCTGGAGCTTCTGCAGATATTGTTCCATGACTTCGCTTTCGCCGGTGTAAGAGGGGCTACACAGTTCTTCCCATTGGGCAATGGTCTGTTCAGTGGCACCGCTTTCTCCGCTCCAGTTCTCGCAGCCAGGCAAACGAGCCGTCACATACAAGTCGTAGTGATCTCCGGGGCAGTAGCTTTCTGTGTGGGAGTTATCGCAATCGGCGCTGTCATCGCTGTGGTGATAGGTTCCCCCGTTACCATCGGGGTGACCGTCGCACACCTTCCGGCTCATGCAGCCACCGCAGGAATATGGCCCGCGCTCCCTGGTGGAGAAGGAAACACTTTTCAATGCGACCCAACAGGCCAGCGGGGACATATCCGTTTCCCAATCCTGCTCATAATAGCAGGAAACAATGGTCAGAACTTCCTTGTCGTTATTGGAAAAACCGTTTTCCCATTGCAGGATGACGTTACGGTATTCATTACCGTTACGGTCAGTCCGCTGCCGGTACTCGGCCATTTGCTCATCCACATAGGCATCCCTGGCTTCGTCCATAAGCGCTGCGGTCTGGCCGACCAGGGATGTGTCCTCGGTGAGAAACGTGGAGAGGGTTATCGTGAACAGCGCAATGATCGCCTGCAGACCGGCGACCAGCAGAAAGATGATCGAAAGCACCACCGCCACGATGGTGATGATGATTTTGCGGGTCCTCTCATCGGCCAGTTTCTGCGCGATGAGAATCGCAATCTTGGCAGGCATCAGATGCCCCCTTTGTCACCAAACAACTCGGCTTCAAAGGGGAGCGTCCCCACTTCCATGTAGTATTTTCCGTTACCTGCTTTCAGCAGGCAGTGACGCTTGTTGGAAACACTGATGCAAGCGGCTTCGCCATCCGTCAGCTTCAATGCCTCTTTCATATCCTGGAGATCAACCTGTCCGCTGTAAAACAGGAATTTGAAAGAGGACATGTTGATGATCGGGGAGCTGTACCGTCGCACCGATTCATCCAGGCAGTCCTGGAGCTGCTGCGTCGCCACACCGATACAGGCGTTATACTTTCTGCTGCGACGGGCAAAATAGCTGATATATTTGGCCATCAGCGGCTGCTCAAGGTACATGTACAACTCGTCGAAGCTGAGAAGCACCTGGAACTCTCGGAGCAGCACGATGGACCAGATGTAGGTGTTCAGGTTGTTCTCCACGGCCTGGAGGCGCTGTTCGCTGCCCTCCAGCAGAGCGCCCATAGAGAAGCAGATCAGCGGATTGTTCTTTACGTCGATGGTGGTCGTACCGTTGAAGATGTTGGACAGTTCACCGTAGGTCGGGTCGTTGATATACAACAGAACCTCAGAAATCATTTCTTTGGTGAGCATGGGGTAGCTGTTTTTGCCCAACTGCTTTTGCACGAAATCATACAGCGTGCTGAAGGTGGGGTAGTCCTGGTGCTGCAGCCGGTCAAAGTCGGTGTGCTGATCGATGCCCACCGATGCATACATTCCCTGGACCAGAATCATCAGCGCACGGAGAGTGCTGTCCGGCATCTCCGGCATCATAATGCGGAACTCATCTTTGAGCCAGGAAAGATGCTGCAAAAACATGGGCGATTCATTGGAGATCTCCGGCAGCTCGGCTCCTTCCTCTACATCATCCTCCAATTTAATTCTGCGCACCTCGAAGATGTTGATTTTGTGGTTGCCGGAAGCGCAGTCGATCACGACACCGCCCAGGCCGCGTGTGACATCGCTGTATTCGTTTTCCGGGTCCATGACGTAGCAATGGACCCCGCGCGTCACCATAAAGGTCAGGATTTTCTTCTGGAGGTAACTCTTGCCCTGGCCAGCAGAACCGGAAATGAAAAACACGCCGTTGGTGATCTGGTCATCCCGCTGGAAGATATCGGCATACACCGGGCCGCCGCGATCGGTGCGGCCCAGGGGCATGCCATGGGGATGAATCAGGCTGGAGTAACTGAAGGGATACAGGGCTGCCACGGTTTTACTGGGCAGATTGTTGGAACACAGGATAAAGTGGTCGCTGCCCAGCGGTTGCACGGAGGAAAAACCATTGCGCTGTTCATAGTTCAGCTGGTCATAGGTAATGCCGACACCGGCAAGTTCGATCTTCACCTGCTGCTCCAGGGTCGCCAGGTCCTCCAGCGTCTTGCCGTAAATCTCGATATAGACGTTGACGCTGTAAATGGTATTCTGGTTCCGGGTGACTTCGGCATAAAAGTTCTTGATATCCAGGGTCTCCTGGGCTGCGTCCATTTGTTCTGTGGCCTGGCTTTTGCCGCCGATAACGGCCTTGTTGCGAATCTGCTCGTCAATCAGTTTTCGCGCATTGTCTTTCTGGAGAGGGGTCATTCGCATGGTGAAAGAGGTGCCCCGCATGCTGGCTACCGTGTACAGGGCACGCGGGGGAATCTGAGCCGGGAAGTTCTTTATCATAAGGGTTCGGCGCATCAGGCCGGATTGCTCGGCATGGTCACGGGTGAAGTCAATGCGGTTGGGGCAAAGTCGGCGCTGAATTTCCTTGTTGTAGATCGCGGGTTTGGCTTTTGCCATGTTGGGGTAGTTTTTTACTTCTTCGGCAATGGTGTAGATATCCACGTTGATGAACTCGCGCACCAGGTAATTGCGCAGAAGGACGGCCATCTCGTCATTTTTTACGCGGTCGATTTTGTACCCTTTGCCCACGATCAGGGTGTAGATGTCATCCTCCTCGGACTGCGCTTTGTAGATAAAATAGTACGCCCGCTGTACCGCACTGGATTTTGTCTCGGTGCTTTCGATCTCATTGACCACGTCTGCCAGGATGTGGTCATAGCGGCGCGGCAAACTGCGGTAGTATTCTTTGAGGGCGCTCATGTCCTCGATTTTATCTGTACCGAACATGGTGAAGGAGCAGCGCAGGGAATCAAACAACCGGCACAGCTGTTCGATTTCTTGCGCGATTTCTTCATCGGTCATCACGTCGGTGTTCGGCGGGTAATAGCGATAGAAACGGAACAGTTCCTTGCCGTCCCTGCCGCCATAGATGCCGCCGTCGGTAAAGCGGAACTGAATCAAATCCTGGATAGGCAACCGGGAACGCATTTGTTTCACTAGGCGCTTGCGTTTGCGCTTTTCTTCTTTATTTGCGGCGTGTTTTTCATTGGCGGTAAAGGTTTTTGTGAAAAGGTGGTAAAGGGTTCTTGTGCGCAATGCACCGAATAGATTGTGTTCAAAATCCACCCGCGCCGCGCCAATGGCAACAAACAGGGTCAACGCCAGCAATTCCAAAGAAGTAAGGTAAAATGTTGCTACCACCAAAGTGGCAATCAGAATCAATTCCGGGACTGTCCACCACCACAAAAGAAACTTCTTTTGCAGCCGTGGTGGACAGAGGTACTTTTGCGTAGTCATTTTTCCTCCTTTTGGGTGGGTTTGTGCCTATTAGGCACAGTTTGTTTTTTTCGATGGTTCGATTGTTTTTCTTTTTGCTTTTGCATACGCGGTGGCTACTTTAATAGTCCTTTGACAGCCCCTGCGAAATATGCGACGCCCGTTGGGTTGATATGCGGCCCAGCGCTGGATAAACCATATTTGTCCAGCGTGCGGCTCACACCACCCATACCGAGCAGGCAGCCCATCCCCAAAAACGTATTGGCGATGCCGGTACTCATCAGTAAGGTGATAGCCAGGGCATAAAAAAAGTACTCAAAGAAAAAAGTCAAGCCCACGGCCATAGCCTGGCGAAACCAGCCTGAGAAGGCCGTTTGATCGCCGCGTAAGACACTGGTTTCGTATAGCGGAACCATGGCAATTAAAGTGATGAATTGTACAAAGCGCAACGTGATTTTATAGATAAAAACTCCGCTGCCAATTACGACAATAAAGAAGCAGATCACAGATTCCAGGAGGCTGCTGCCGACAACAAGATCAGGAGACAACCACAAGTTGGTCAACGAGTTTGCATACTCTGTTCCCTCGAAATTTGTAACTGAATCGCTCAATTTCAGAAGCTGAATCAAACTTAATATGGCTTTTGTCATCACATGCACCAGCTTGGGACCGAAAAGAGCAAAAGCCAATCCAGAGGCAAAATTTTTTGTAACAGCGGACATATACACGGCTTTTTCCTCTGAGCGGGCCTCTAAAATGTCATAGAGCATCAGTATACAGCCGACAGCAAATACCCCCATAGCTATCCAACTAGAGCAGGACACGATAGCACTTACCACGGAATCATCCCAAAGAGACACGATCATTTTACTGACAAAATCCATAATGACTGTCAAAAGAGCCACGAAAATGTCATGTATCAAAGAGGCGATACTGTTTGCTATGAGGTTTAGGATAAATTTTCCGATTACTTCCATTTTTCAATCCCCGATGAAAAAATAAGCTGCTGCCCAGGGAGTGAACATCCTGGGCAGCAGGTTTTTGTACACAGCGGATTAAACAGTGGTTCCGAACACGCCGGCAGCCAAAAGTCCCCAAAGGACGCCGGTGCCGACCGCTACCACCAGACCGATAATCTCCTTCCACATAAACTCCCAGAAAACATCCGACATGCCATCCCGGTGAGCCTTGAACAGCTGCGGCAACTGGAAAATGCAGTAAATAATAGCGGCGGCGGTGATTAAGGGGCAGACCAGGTTGGTGCCGATAGCAGAGAGCCATCCAAGAATTTGGTTTTTCACTTCAGAAGTGAAAGCATTTACATCAATCATATCGTATTCTCCTTTGTGTGTTTTCTAATGAAAGAGCCAGTCTTATGGTGTAAGCTCTAAACCAATCGACGGTTGCACCGTCGGTTCATCGGTGTGGGTCGGCGCTTGTTCGACAGGCTCTCTTTCCATTTCTGCGCGTTTCAGAATCAGCGCATCGTTCCAGTCTTTCGCGCCGGGGGCATTGGCGTTGGGCAGTTTGTCGATCACTCTGCCAGTAAACCCCTTTTCTTCTAAGAGCTTGCGGCAGTTTGTCCGGCTCTTTAGGCCGCCTTCGTCCGCGTCCTGGGCAAGATAAATCGTCTTGATTTGGGGGTTCTCGTCAAGATAGATACCAAGCGGCCCTTCATAGGTGGTTTCCAGAGAAAGGTAAGTATATGCCTTGTGGTCAAGCCCGTGGATCTCCAACATCGAAGCGAAGCTCCAGGCGTCCACCGCCGCTTCGGTGACCACAAGTTTGGTATGGCTGGGGCTGTGGTTCATCACACAGCGCTTTTGATAGTCGCTCCCTTCGACCACGTTGCGGTATCCCTTTTGGCCGTCGCGGGGCGTCAAGGTGCCTTTTCTTGCACAGTAATTGATTCCTCCTTTGCCATCTCGTCCGAGATAACAAAGATTGCCTCGTTCGTCGGGATATATGGTTTTTTCCTGCACCAACCACTTCACAATGGTCGGCGTGATTTTTCTTGTACTGATTAAGTAGGCGTAAACCCGTCGCCATTTGTTTTTGTCCTCGGTGGGAAGAATTAGGGGGACCGATTCTTTGTCTTTTGGTGCAGGAGGCTTTGCTGGGTGTGGCTGGTTTGGCTTCGGTCGTTCTTTTTCGTACTCCGGCAGCTGCTTCCGCAGCTCTGTCATGGCCGTGCGGGCATCGCAGCTGTGCAACCCCATGTAGAGGTCGATCACAGAACCGCCAAAACCGCGACTGTTCCAGGTGAATACATTTTTGTCTGGTGTTATGACCAGGCTATCATGCCCTTTCACGGTGAGCTTTCGCCCTCGTGGTATTACTTCATAACCCTCAGAGCGCAGAAAATCGGCAATGGTTATATTTTCAATGATTGCCGTCCTTAAATCGCTGGACATAATTCACCTCCATCAAGGTGCAGTTACACCTTTTCCGTTGTGCGTTTCTTTTCCTTTCTCTTGCGGGACAGAATGAAAAGAATAAGGACCACGGCAGCAATGACAAGGCCAATGCCCAGCACGGCCGCTGCGGCCTGCAGGACGGTCCATACACTGGCAGGCTTGTAGTGCGCGGTGACCAGCCAGTGGTACAACCCATCTTCCTGACTGGCGGTGTCCTCGAAGCTGTAGGAGGCCGTCGCGGTGCCGGTGCGTTCCCCTTCTTCACCTTCTTCGTATCGGGCAATCCAGCCGGTGGCATAGACGGAGATCGTGAAGGTAGCACTGCGGTTCATCATGTCGGAGCCGGGCAGCGCCTCCCAATTACCTGTCCATTCTGCATCAACGATTTTGTAGTCCTTATTGTTGAAGCCGAGATAGGTCAAAATTTCCGTCTCATAGCCCTCATAGACCGGCTTGTTGTCGTTGTGGGGCAGAACCAGACTTCCGAGGAAGATGCCTTTAACGTCAGGCCAGCCGTAGTAGGTTGCAGGAATCTCCATATCCACCCAGCCATAATCACCAGTCTGCTCAATGCCGACCAGGTGGCCGGTGAAGGTGTGGCCATCGTCAGCGGTAATTGTTTCTGTCTCGTTGGCTGTCGGCTGCTTGGGGGAATAACCGAGTTCCACAAAACCGGTGTAACTGCTCCGGGGTTCTTCAAGCCAGTCCGCAGAGACAAGGTACAGCGTGATGCTGGTTCCGTCTGTCAGGCTGTATTCCATTGAGGCGGGAACATCTTCCAGGGATTTCACGTTCTCCAATGTGACTTGTCGATTTACCGGCCCGCTGATCAGCGCGGCGGTATAATCTTCCAGTTCGAACAGTTTGCCGTTCTTCCAAAGATTATCTTCGGGGGCGGTAATCTGATCGTCCAGGCTGCTGGTAGTGGCTTCATAACTGGTGGTGTAGGTATCATCATCACCCGTCTGTGCCCACTTTTTGTTGTACTGGCTGCGGTCGAACACCACATACCCGTATTTGGCGGTATTGCCAAAGCTGGTCTCATCGCGCTTATAGGAGGGCTGCTGCTTCTCGTTGATGATGACGCTGGTGGGCCGACCGTCAGCGAGAACCACAGTAGCATTGCCTTCATCCAGGTTATACAGAATCTTGGCGTTGTAGTCTGCATTGGTAAGCCAGAGTGTGCCATTGTCCTCGGTCAGCGTGAAAGCATAGCCGCGTTTGCCGAGATCGGAGCCGGTGTCCGTGGAATGGGTGCCAGGCTCATCGTTGCGCCAGTAATCGCCGTAGTACCCGGCAGGAGCCTGGCTCTCTACAATGAGGAATTTTCCTTCATTGGAGAACCAGCGCCCGCTATCCGGGTAATCCGTCTGTGTGTCCTCGAAGTAAAGGTATCCTTCTTCGTAGTGTGTCCAGTCGCTGTGCAGTGTGGTTACAGTGTAGTAACCATCTTCGCGGCGCACGATTTTGTAGTTGGTGCTGACCTCATATTGGTTATTCCGCTCATTCCACTCGTACAGTGTCCAGGTCGTGTCCGGCAGGATAAATTCGCCGGTGGCATTATCGACTTTTTTAATGAGGACTTTTGTTTTGTAGGGCATGTTGCGAGAAGCGGTTTCGCCCAGGAACTCATAGGTAGGATAGTCTGGGTGGACGATAATCTCCTCGCTCCAACCGATGACCCAGGTGTTATGCTCCCAGGCTTTCAGATTGTAGGAGGCCGGGGCTTTTAGCTCGACGATCCGATACTTGCCCTGGTTGGCCTGATGGTAGTAGAGCACGCCTTGCTTGCCCTCCCAGCCTTCAAAAAAGGCGTCGCCAATCAGGTTCACAGTGTACTTTCCATCTTCACGGCGCACGACCTGGTAATGGGTGCTCTTTTCATATTCACCTTTTTCGGGGTTCCACTCCTGGATTTCAAAGGTGGTGTCTGCATCAACCAGGCCGCCGGTGAGGGCGTCGCGCTTTTCCCAAACAACGGTGCTGTACCAGGGATTGTTGCGGAACAGGTTGTTTTCGTCGTATTCTTCCAGCGCCGGACTGAAAACGTCGAGTGTCACCACGCTGCCGTCGCCCAGCTCGATCAGGGTGCCGCCCTTATTTTCCGTCAGGACGTGGGCATTGTATTCGCTGTCTGTGAGGGTGATTGTGGAACCGTCATCGGTCAGGCGAATATAATAGGCGTGTTTACCGGCATCTTCGACCTCAAAATTAGGGGTCTCGCGTGAGCCGGTCCAGTCGCCGTAGTAGCCATACGGAGACTTGGATTCCACCACGACAAACTGACCGTCATTGGTGACGGCGCGCTCGTCAAGGGAGAAGTCAACCGGCTCATAGTCGGTGTAATACTGCGGGTGTTCGGTCGTGGAGCCGTCGCTGTTCACAGTATCTTCTCGGACATCACACAGGGTATCTTCATAGTACAGGTTGCCTTCTTCATACTGCGACCAGTCATCATGCAGGCAGGTGATGGTGTACAGGCCCTCGGCATTCCGAACAAAGGCATAGTCTTTGCTTTTTTCGTACAGGCCGCGTTCCTGGTTCCACTGGTAGAGCGTGAATACAGCATCGTCCACGATGATCTCGCCGGTATGGGCTTCGATTTTTTTGATGATGACTTTGTTCCCCTGCGGGCGGTTGTAGTCTGCATCGTCGCCGGTATAGCTGTAGGTCTGATCGCTGGCAGTGATTTCAAATTCCTGGCTCCAGTGTTCGACCCAATCGGTCCCCTGCAGGGCGGCATCGGTATACCCTGCGGGTGCGGTGACTTCTTCGATACGGAATTTGCCCAGGTTGTCCTGAGTGTAATACACATACCCCTCGGTCCAATCGGTGTAGACCGGGTTGGTCACGGTCACAGTGTACAGGCCGTTTTCCAGGCGCGTGACGCGGTAGTTGCTGCTGATCTCGTATTCGTTGGCGTCCACATTCCATTCATAGAAAACATACTCCGCATCTTCTGTGATGCGTCCGCCGGTGAGGGCGTCGCGCTTTTCCCAGGTTACATGCGCCTGCCAGGGCTGATTTGCCACAACAGCAGTAGTGGAGCCGTTAGACGGTACAGAAACAGAACCAGAACTGCTGTCCGTGGGGTCGAAACCGTGCGGGACAGTCGTTTCCTCGTAGTCAATCGTGATTTTTGCCAGCTGGTCTTTTGCTTCGGCAATGGCTGCGTCAACCATGGATTGAGCCTCATTTTGCAGCTGTGCAATCGCGTTGTTCTTGGCGGCCTCGGCGGCAGCGTTGGCCTCCTCCTGTGTGTTGTACGGTCCTTCTTTGCCGCTCAATGTGGTGGTGCTGGTTTTTGTTACTTCGTAATGAAGCGTCCAGGTGGCAGAGGCGGCGCCGTCCACTGTGGTCACAATCTGCGGGTCGCCAATGGTCCAGGTGCCGCCGCTGATCGTGCCGCTGGAAGGATTGGGGGTCAGCTTGAAGATGGCATCATCCAACTTCTCATGGGTGATGTTGGCAGACTTGTCAATGTGTACGGTATAGGTCAGATCGAAGCTGCCGCTGGCAGACTGCGGCGGGGCCGTCCAGTCTGCGGAATAGTATTGCATTTCCGGCGTTTCGGGCAATTCGCTTGTATCGTCATCTTCGTCGATCTCCGGGCCGATAACGACAATGCGCTGCCAGTTATAACCGGCAGGGGGAAAATACGCGAAAGTGTAATATCCACCATTTCCTAAATAGGGGCGAACATCCAGACCATTGTTTTCCAGAGCAGCAGCGGCCTTCATGTAGGTTTGTGCCGCCACACTGTTCGGATAGTGTTCGATAATCCAAAGCTGGGTGTCGTTGTAATACTCGTAGGCGGTTTTCAGAACTTCGTTGCCGGTGGTGGAGTAGGTGGTTGCTGCGCTGGCGGCAAAGCTGCTGCCAGCAAAATCATTTGCATCGTGGCTCTTGGACAAAAGCCCCATAGAAAGCTGATTGAGGCCACCCCAAATGTTTACCTGGTTGGCATAATGGTTTCCGGGGGTGTACTGTCCAGGTTCCAACTTGGAAACGTATGCAAATGAATAGGTCGGGCAGCCATCGGGCGCAGCATACAGCCCGTTATCACAGCAATAGGCTTCAATGCCATTAAACCAGACCAGCCAGGTACTTACCACATACTCGATCTTCGTGATTCTGCCGGTCGGAAACGGCGGCGTCGGGGTGTTGGCGTAGGTACTGACACCATTGCTATTAGACGCGGGGAGGACGGCAGATTCCGCACTGCCGTTGATGGAAACATCGAGCTTTTTGCTGATGGTTGTGCCGTCGGGGGCCGAATAGGTGAATGTGACAGAAAAATCTTCGGTTGCCTTCACATAAAAGCCGGAGGCAGAAGCCGACGAATCCTTGTAACTGGCATTCAAAATTTGGGCTCGTTCCTTTTCACTGGCAACGACCAGATTTTCAGCGGTAGATGTATAGCTCAGAAGTTCCACGCTGTCCGGCAGGGCAACTGTTGTGGTAGCACCGTTGGCAGGGTACTCGACCTGGACGGCGATGGGAACGATAGCATAATCTGTGCCATCCTGCTTTGCTACTGTCATTACAGCGTTGGTTTCATTCAGTGCGTCTGCGTCCAGACGGCCTTTGCTGCTGGCGTCCAGCAAGTCGTGCTTCCAGGCCGAAATGCTGATTTTGGTGTCGCCAGTGGCAACCGGCAGCCCATATTCGCCAATATAGCTGCCGGTCGGCGCATCCGGCAAATCGCCGTAGAGTACAGTGGCGATTTCCTCAAGATCAGGTTCATCACCACCGCCACCAGGGGCGACCGGGTTTTGCATGGCCAACTGCATGGAAATGAACAGCGCGGTCAGAGAACTGTAAGCGGCCTTGACGGCGTCGATCTCGCGCTCCTCATCGGAAAGAGCCATATAGAGATCTTCCGCGGCATAGACGGGAGCCGCCGCCGCATCCGAGGCTTCCGTGGCGGCCTCCAACGCTGCGGTCAGTTCGGCATTCGATTGATCGGCCTGCCAAGCCTGGCTTGCCAGGCCCCAGGCGTTGATCGCGGTCAAGATACCTTCCCGGTCCAGCGCGGCAACGGCGTCCACAAATGCCTGGGCAGCTTCGCTCAGGGCTGTTTCAGGGGTGGCCGAAGAAAGAGAAGATGCGTCATCGGAACTTTTTTCTGTACCGGCGTCACTAGCCGCGTTTTCGGGCGTGGACACAGATACAGAAGTCTCTACCGGCGTTACTTCCCCAGTAGGAACTTCGGCATAAATCGGTAGTGTTGTGCTGCACAGCATACACAACACTAAAAAAAGCGCCAGAAACTGGCGCAATCTGGGTTTATTCATTCTGTTTTACCTCTTTCTTTATCATTAAAAATTCAAAGGATGAATGGATAAATGTGGGGCTTTAGCTGCTGTCCCAAACGCGATTCTTTCTTTTTGGCATGGTACACCTCAAAAACGAATACCGATATGCTTGACAAATGCTGCAAAGTAATTATTTTTATAGAAAAAAGAAAAAAGTCGAAAATTTGCCTTGAAAATCTAACAAAAGTAGGTATTGACATTATGATGCTTTATGGTGCACACTGAGAAGCCGTTTCAATTCTGAAACTTGGGCTCTTGTTAAATTCTCTTGCCGTATAACTTCTGCCCAATATTCAACTCGTGAAATTGCAGGTCTAAAGGTTCGGGCATAAGTCTTTCCGCAGCGCACAAAGCCAACCTCAGATAAAAAACCTTTTTCAAGAAGTTTCTTTACAAGAGGGAATACAGACCGCGTTTTCCAAGTGCGACCGATACATACGGAAAGCAGATCATTTGCGGTCAGCGGAGAAGTGCTATTCCAGAAAGAGTTCATGATTTGCTTTTCGCTCTTTGATAATTGTTCCAATTCAATCCTCCTTCCAATACAATACAGAAAGAAAAAAGAGGTACGATATTGTCGTACCTCTTTGCGGCTATATTTACTTATCAACCAAACGTGGCGCACCAATAATGACAGCCATCGCCATCATAGCAGTGAGCGACTGCGCAACGGGTGTAGCCCTCATAGACCATTTGTGCATAATGGGCGCTGCTGGCCTGCCAGGAAGAAACTACAGAGGAGGCGTCGGGCGCACCCATGGCGCAAATCTCCGGGGCAGTCATTCCGTTGTGGCTAAAATCGTCCATCAGCTGGCGGCAGCGGGCGGCAGCAATGTCGCCCAGGCCATCGTCCCAGGTCAGTGCGCCCAAACCTGCAGAGGCACGAATGCCATTGATCAAATCCAGTGCACCGCCGTCACCGTACACGGTCCAATAGCCATGTCCGGCACCGGCTGCTGGAGCAGAACTGCCACCGGCTCCAGAGCCGCCGGAACTGGCAGAGCCAGCGGCAGCACCAGAGGCGGCCCCTGCGCTGGCTGCCGGTCGCGCAGCGGGTGCGACGCCGGTCAGCTCTACGGAAGTAGAAACGCCATATTCGGTGCTGGCCGTGATCGTCACCGCGCCGGTGCCGGTCACGTCTACCCAGCCACCCGATACCTGGGCAACGGTTTCGTCGCTGGAGGCCCAGGTCAGGCTTTCGGCTTCCACATCGTTGCCCTGTTCATCGGTGACGCCGATCTGCGTGCCGCTTCCCTTTGTCACTTCGGTCTTTGCCGGGGCCAGATTCAGTTCTTTCGGCCCGTTCCAGACGCGAATCTGGGCGGTGGCCGTCATGCCGTTGGGGGCCGTAACGGTTACGTTGGTATCTCCTGCGGCTACCGGCGTGATCTGCCCATTGGCATCCACGGTGACAATGGCGTTGTTGGCGCTGGCAAAGGTCAACTCGCCGGTGAAGTTCTCCGGCACCACGGTGTAGGTGAGTGAGGCGGGGCCGTCGGCAAGGTGCAGCATCATGGATTCAGCTTCCAGGCGTTCCACCGGGATGATGACCGATACCGTGCGGCTGGCGCTCAATTCACCCACGGTGGCCGTGATGGTGGTTTCGCCCTCGGCCACGCCAGTGATAACACCGTTCTCGTCCACCGTGGCGATAGTCGCATCGCCGCTGGTATAGACCACTTCCGGCTGGGCGTTCTCTGGCGTTTCGCCGTCATAGGTATACGAGGTTTCTGCCGTAGCCGTTTCGCCGGTGGCCAACACCAGCGGCGTTTCCGGCAGCGTCACGCCAATTAGCTTCGGCCCGCCGCAGGCCGTAAGCATGAAAGCACCGGCGAGGGCAATACAGAACAATTTGATTTGATTTTTCATGAGTGCGCGTCCTCCTCTGTTGCAATCATTGTATCATAAATTTGCTTTGCTACAATAACCAAACGCTCGGTTTCTTTTTCTGTACAGGTAGCCAGTGTTAAAATCTGGTCACCGGCAGAAAGCTGTTCCAAACCGTCTACCTGATTTCGGGCATTTGCATCTTCGATCAGATAGCGAAATGCCTCATCCTCTAGGTTACAGTAAATGGGAAGGCTGGTTTCCTCAACATCGCAGAAGCCCACACTACATACTTCGTACTCCAGCACGGTGCCGTTGATCTCCAGTTGGAGTGCTTTGTGATTCTGTGCCCAGGAAGTGTCTAAGTACTTGTCCAGCTGTTCAAAGCCGCCCTCCCAGCCGTCAGTGAAGGTGTGCCCGTAGATGACCACATTGCGGCTGAGATTGGCCAGAGAAACGATAGCGTCGGCATCAGCAAAGTAACAGCCACGGTAATCTTCATTGCCGTCGCTGTCCCGGCGCAGATAGTAGTCGTTATCCGGCCCCTGCTGCACCGGCCCGTCGATATTGGTGCCGGGAATGGTGAGCCAGGCAACCGTATCAGGGTTTGTACTCTCGTGCAAAGCTGATTCTGCTGTTGCTGCTGGGGACGGTGTTGGTGTGGGAGCAGGTTCTGGGACGGAAGAAGAGCCAGCTGCAGTACACCCCGACAATGCCAGCACTACCATTACCGTGCCAGACAGGATTGCCGGGATTCTCAGGTGAGCGCGAGAACTGGCCAAAAAGAATGCCCCGGCAAGAACGCTGCCGTGTAGTCTGGAAAATCTCATTGTTTTCTCCTTCCATATTCATTTTATCACTGGTTCTGTCCCAAAATATGGACTGCGGCAGCAATGATTTCGGCATTCATTTCTGGCGACACGACAGAAGCAATGTTGTCGTATCTATTGCCGCGTTTATATCCAGGATACCCAACATAGTATGCCTGTAGCTTTTGGTTGTACAGCAGCACACAATTATGGATCTCCACTAAGGGCTGTTCATCCATATAAAGGGTTACGGAAAACCGCGCCCGGCAGGACGATTTTACGGTCTGAGAGGGCCGCGAAAAATCTGTTATCTTGCAAGTCAACATTGGCCATCACCTTTCTTTTGGGCTGTGCTATAGGCGATCAAAGCGGCCTCCAGATAGTCCAGTTTTTCCTCCTCGGTATCCAAACCTACAAAATAGTGGTCAAACCGCTTGAGGCTCAGTTTCAATTTGGCCGCCCTGGGCGCGGCGGTAACCTTCTTCTCCCGGGTGGGGAAAAGGCAACGATCAATCGTCTCAACATCATGGCGCTGGAGAGCTGCTACTTCCTTGGCGGCTTTCTCTGTGATGCCATCCTGATCGTGCTGCTCCAGAACAGCCAGCAGGTTCATTTGGGCGGTCGGCGTCAAGTCTGCCAGGGCGGCCCCCGCATACACGGAAATTTCCTTTTTATCCACCTTATCCAATAGCGGCTTTTCCAGATTTACAAGGCGCATATAGCGGTAGACTGTCCGTTTGCCTTCGGAGCCGATCTTGGCAACTTCGTTGACCGCGCCGTTGCCTTCCAGGCGCAGCACTTCGGCCAGCGCCTTGTACCCGGCAGCCCGCTCAGAGGGCAGCAGCTCGCTGCGCTGTCCCATGTTGGTGGCATAAAAGACGGTTTTGGCTTCGGCGTCGGTCATGCCCATGTACACCTGGCACGGTACGGTTTCCATCCCGGCCCGCCGTGCGGCCTCTCTGCGCCGGTGACCGGCGATGATTTCAAAATCGCCCGGAATTGTCGGGTGTACCCTGACGATCAGGGGCTGGAGGATGCCGGAGGACCGCACATTTTCGGTCAGTTGTTCCAGCTCGGCTTCGTCCATGCTGAATACTTTTTGTTCTGGGTACTCATGCAGTTTGGTGAGGGGAATATCCAATACCTGGAATTTCTTTGACCAGCCGGAATCTTTGGCGGTCCGGCCCGCCAGCGTGCTGACAACGGAGGCTGCCTGGGTGTTCATTTGCTGCCCGAAATTGTTTCCGGCCAAACGACCCTTAAAATCAAAGTTCTTGCTCATGGTGCTTACCCCTCTCTCGCAATCAGTTCGTCAGCCAGGGCGCGGTATTCTGCCCCCGTGTCACCACCGGCAGGTTTGCCCATCATGGAACTGTTGATGGCTTCCTGCTTTCTGGTGATTTCAATGGCAAAAACGGACTGCGGGTACTGCTCGCGCAGCGTCTCGGTTACAGCGGTGGCCACGCTGGTTTTGTCCTTGAATGTGAGCAGGATGTTCACGGTAGTCAGGTCAGCGTTCAGCGTCATGCGCACATTGCCGATGACGCCCTCCAACGATGACAACCCCTGGGTGGCAAAGTATTGTGTCTGCACCGGGATGATGACCTGGTTGCTGGCAACCAGCACATTGGTGAGCAGCAGCCCCAGGCTGGGGTTGCAGTCGATCAGGATGTAGTCATACGCCTGACGCACCGGCTCCAGCACGCGCCGCAGCACGGTTTCGCGGCTCATTGCCGTAGCAAGGTAGATGTCCGCTTCGCTGAGCCGCAGGTCCGAGGGGATGAAGTCGAACCCGAATCTCTCGGAATGATAAATGGTTTCGCGGATGTCAGCAGGTTGGAACAATACTGCTGCACGCATCACGCTGGCGATGGAGTTTTCCCTGGGTTCGCACCCGGCCACATAGTTGGTGAGATTCGCCTGGGGGTCAAAGTCAATACAGAGAACAGATTTACCTTTGCGGGCCAGAGCCGCGCCAAGGTTCACGACGGTGGTGGTTTTGCCCACGCCACCCTTTTGGTTTGCTACAGCAATAATGTTCATTTTGTTTTTCCTCACTTTCCGTCTCTTTTTGTGTTGTTTCTTGCAAAATCCACGATTCTACAAATGATCGGTTTGGGGTACAGCTGCATTACGCAGGGTTTCCATTCGGCGCAACCTTCACAAAGGTATTCTTCCAGCCAGACTTGTTTTTCTTTGTAGTGGGTGCCGTTCATTCTGTTAAAACAATCCAGGCAAAACTCAGCCATTGTAATCACCACACGCATCATAGCTCTCGTCGAAAAATCCGCAGTCGCGCTTGTGTATGTTCTCTTGATAAAGTTCCTGGTACATTTCTTCTTGTGTTTTCTTATAGCAAAACGCTGTGGCTCGACAATCTGCCAGACTGTTGTGGGCGGTTTCTTCGCCCCAATCGTATCCGAAATAGTCGGCGCAGGTCGAAAGGTTTTTGAACTTGAAATCGCCATGCTTCGGTGAGAACTCCCCGTAGATGGCGGCGAAGATATTGCTCAGATCCTCAACGATGGTTTCATCGTTGAAACTGGCCCCGTAGCGGGTCAAGAAACCATTGTCAAACCCTGTGAAGTTGTAGCCGACAATGGTTTTTACCTGCGCCAACACCTGATTTAATCGGGGCAAAAGCTCGTAAATATAGGGAGCATTGCAAACCATTTCTTTTGTGATGTGGTTTACTCGCCGCGCTTCTGGCCAATCTTCTGTGAAGTACGGTTTCACATAGCTGTCCAGCAAAACTTCCCCGGTGTCAATATCCAGAATTGAAACTTGAAGTATTTCATCCTGGTTAAAATCCAGGCCCGTTGTTTCAATGTCAATGGACACCGTAAGGGTAGGGATGGTCCCTCGGTAGTTTTCTTCATCAAGTTGCCGCTGCTGGTCACACAGGGACAGCAGCTCTCCGTAGCGGATTGCTTGCTCCCGTTCTTTCTTCGATTGAAGATAGCGGGAGCGGCGCTTGCGCCGCTGCTCCTCGTGGTAGGGGGTCATTTCCTCGTTGGTAGCCTTGCGAACTTCTTCGGAGGTCAAGTATCTGTATTTTCCAGTACAGAAACGATTGGAATACATGATGGTTCCCGCATCCTGAGATACGGGAACAAAGCCCAACTTAAACCATTGTTTTTCTGTCTTGCACTTTGCCTTTTCGGCATCAGGCAAAAGGGAGAAGTACAAGTTTTTCATGGCGCTCACTCCCCAACATTGGCGGCATTGCCCTGAATGAGCAGAGCGTTGCAGATCAACGGGAGCCAGAACGGCCCACTCTGTGCCATCTCGTGTGGATTCACTTTGCAGTTACACCAGGTGAAAAGACTATAACCTACTTCAATGGCGGTGTATTCGTTGTAAGTACCAAAGCGCTTTTTGACGCGCATACGAATGGCCGCAAAGTCGATACCATCAAACGACACATACGGTTTAGAGATATCGAAGATATCTTCGTCAGCGGACAAAAGATAGCATGCAGCCAGATAGCTTCGATCAGACTGCTGGCGCTCCAGCAGTGCGTCGGTGAGAATGTTGTACCGATTGCGGTGCTCGGGGGTCATTTGGATGGAGATGTACTCTTTTTTGGGCATGGGGATAGTCATAATCTTTTACCTCGCATTTCTTTGTCTTATTTTGCAGTTGTGCCTGTTAGGCACAACCGATTTACTGCGATATGCCGATTCTTTTTAGCGCTCTATTTGCAAAGATATTCGGCCAGCTGGGTTTCGATTTCCAGCCAGGTTTCCAGACCAGCGGCTCTCATATTGGGATAGATCAGCGTGGCCACACCGATGATCGCCAGGACAATCAGCACGACCAGAGCGACGCAGCGCATCATCACAAATATGGCATTGACCAATACCCGGAGCAGCTGGGCGGTGCGTGATTTTTTCTCCACGACCGTTACTTCTTCCGTGATGCCGTATGCTTCTTTAAGCTGTGCCTGACGCTTTTCTTCCTGGATGCCCGCCATCAGGATGGCATGTCTGGTAGGGACGGTTTTCTTTTTCATTTTCTTTTCCTCCCAAATGGCCATTTGAGGCCGCCTTTTTTCTGTACTGTTTCTTTGGCCTTGAGCTGCCCGGTGATGTACCCGTACAGTTCATCGTTGCCGGAATACAGGAAGTAATCAGGCGTCCACCCTGCAAAGTAGGTGCGCACATCAAAGGGAGACATGGATTTGAGGATATCGTCGCGGTCTCTTTGCGGTACAAAAGAAAAAACATAGTGGATTGTGCCGTTGTCAACCCGGAGAATGTCACTCACCAGATCGACCTCCGAGGGCTTGGCACCACAGACGGCTACCAGAATATCGTTTCGCAGGTAGTCGGCTACTTCACTCAGTTCTCCAAAAGCACCATAGTCCAGAATCAGATAATCATATTTGGTTTTGGTGGCAAGGATACAGGTTTTATCGTTGTAGATGTCGGTCCCCTCAATGCGGAAGTGCTTTTCATCAAACAGCACCACTTCATCGCTGATTTGCGTGTAGGGGGTCAGACTGCTTACGGACATCTCGATGACGGCAGCTTTATAGCCCATGGCCTTGACATACAGGCATAACTGCATGGCCTGTGTTGTGGTGCCGATGCGGTGTCCGGCTCCACAGACTGCGATAGTGGTGGCGTTTCGCCCGCGCAGCCGTGGTTTCGGTAGAACCAGGTGCGCCCGGGCTGTCTCGCGGTCAACTTGTGAGGGCGGAATGACCTCGACGGTGGAGGCCGGAGGTGCCGGAGGGGGTTCGTCTACGGGTGGCGGTTCTTCCAGGAGAGGAGTGTTATTTGAAGTATTATCTTCGCTGATCAATCCGGCGTCGCAGAGCATCGTGTTCAGTACACGTTTCAACTCCGCGCCGTGATCAGAGACAATCTGCTCCGCAGGAACCAGCGTCAGGATGTCCCGCATGAAAGCGCTGTCTGTGGATAACCCCTCGGTCACCACGATTATTTTAATGCCGGGAACAGTGACGCAGATTCGCTCCAACAAACCAAGGGATTGATCTATGTTGCCGATGATTCGCACATCATAGACCAGGTGGGATATTTGTTCACCGTTCTGCTCCAACTGGCGTTGGATTGCTGGAATGCTGCGTTCCACGATTTCGCAGACTTCAAATTCGCCACGAAAGTTCAATTCCCGGACGCTCTCGGCGGTTTCCGGTTTTCCCACTACGACAACCATTTACATCTCCTTCTCTTTCTTTATTGTTTGTGATTTCTTGTTTTACCAGGCGATCAATTTTATTGGTCTCAGCCTGAAGCTGTGGCAGCTTTTCGTGTATGTAGATTCGCTTCGTGAATTTGTAACTTGTGTGGCCCACAATTTTAATGATGGTATCTTTATCTACCCCCGCTCGGTCGGCCAGAGAGGCGTATGTGTGGCGGCAACAGTAGGGCACCATGCGGCGGGGAGTGTCTGCACAGTTGATTCCCAATTCTTTCATCAATGGGTAGAATTGACGATTTCTCCAGTTGTCAATGCGAACCCGATACCCGCGCGGACTGGTGATCAAGTAGTTCTCTTGGCCTCGTGCAAAGTAAAAGGAAAACACATACGGCATGATTTGGGGGATAAGAGGAATGATTCGCTCTTTACCTGCATCGGTTTTACTACCCCAGGTAAAAAGGAAATGGTATTGTAAGCTGACATCGTTTTTCTCAACTCCAAAAAGTTCTTCTGGTCGTAAGCCGGTGAAGATAAGAATAAGAACTTCTCTTGCAGTACAAGAAAAACGCTCGTTGGCTTGAGCATACAAAAAAAGCCGTGAGATTTCTTCGTCAGAAAAAATTTCACGGCTTTTAGATTGCACTCCGTCAAGTATGAGATAGGGCGATGGATTGATCACGTCTAGGCGGTGGACGGCCACGGCGTATTTGCAAAGCTGTCCGATCAGCAGCAGTAACTTGTTCTGGAGAGACCGGCTTTTGTTTTGCAGAGTATCCATAGCCAGTTGATAGTCGCTGATCTTGATATCCGACATTGCGTATTGCCCCAAAAAGTGGAGCGTCCGCCAAGCGTTTTCATATCCTTCGCGGGATTTTCTTCCTACTTTTCGGAAGTACAGCGTGCTCCATTCGCTATAAATTTGTTCCAGCGTCAGAAGGTTACTGTTTTGAGATGCCCCACAAAAAGGACAAAACGGATAATCTTTAATCTCTCTCAAACACTTCTTGCAGATTCGCATTTTACCATCTCCTTATAAAATTTAATATCGACAAACGGGTGTCAACATTAAATTTTATAGGGCAATGTGTTCAAATGCAAATGACCTGTCTGACTACGAATCAGAAGGTCGGGGGTTCGAGTCCCTTCCGGCGCACCAAGAAAAGCAGCGATAAAACGTTAAGTTTGTCGCTGCTTTTCTTTTTGTATTTAAAGTTTTTCTCATTTTAGGCGCTTATTTGGCGCTTACAGAATTTCTTGACACGCTATTGTCCATGTCAACCATGCGGAAAAAGCACTATCTTCAGCAAAAAATCCACCATAGACGCAACGATTGTCTATGGTGGATTTTTCCATTACCTCTTATTTATTTAATCGGGAGTATAATTTCTTCCGTATTGTCATGATTGGCTATATATAAATCTTGTACTGTTGGGTGGGATAATTGCATTTTTTTCGGTAGTAACAGCATATCTTCTGGGTCTGCATAGTAATAAGGCTGTTCCGCTGCTACCATTTCGTGGACCAAATGCTGCTGCAAAATCTCGAACTGGCCTCTATCCGTACTATGCTGCTCAGAGTAGTTTTTCCACCCTTGGCTTTTTTGGTTTAATAGCGTGATGTTGTTTGTTTCCAGGCAATTACTGATATCTGCTTTATACCTCTCAATATTTTTTTGCGGGAAACACTTGTGGTATTCGTTCCCTTTGACCGCAAATTGCAATCCAAGGAACTCAAAAGGTTTTTGTTTAATGTTTACAAGATATGTTTTTTCTGGTGCCAGATCCAGTCGCAAGCGGTATTTAATAAACCAAGTCATTTGTGTCTGCACGGTCATTGCCTGCTTTCGATCCGTGCAGAAAATCACAAAATCATCGGCATAGCGGACCATACGGGGCAACTTTTGATCTCCGTACAAAGAAACAAAATACCTGTCCATATACGCAAGAATAATGTTGGCCAGCAGGGGCGAAATAGGTGCTCCCTGGGGCAGCCCCTGTTCTGGCCTAACCTTTGGCTGTTTCGGGTATTTATATGGGGTTTTGAGTGTTACGTTAATAGTATGTAACAGCTGACTGTCGCGGATTCCGGCGGACCACAGGCAAGCTCTTACAAGACTATGACTGACCGTGTCAAAAAAAGAATGGATATCACCGCAGATTACATAGCCTGCCTCTCCAGCAGGAGGAAAGGCTTCAAACGCGGTTTTGCAGGATTTCCCTTTCTGAAAAGCGTGATTGATTGGGCTTAATAGTGGTCCGCAAGCCTTACTAAGTGGTCCCATTATGCACCACTGTGCAACGCGATCAAGAAGCGGGTAGATGCTTATTGGACGAGTTTTCCCGTTGCTTTTGGGGATGTCAAAGCGTTTTACACAGTCTGACGGTCCATGTAGGATATGGTAGCGTATAAGAGACCATGCTTGATCTTGCTCCATTCCATCGATAAGAATGGTCCGCGTCATTCCATCCCATGCAGGGGAATCACAGCTCTGCTTGTGCTTTGCCATATAGTAGGCCGATTTTACGTTTTTATCCGTGAGAATCTTCTCGCCCATTAAATTGTAGTACAACTGCTGCGGCTCATAGAGACTCGTCTCCCAGGATTTTGTCGTGCACTTGTCAAGCATTGGCATCATCCGCGAATCTGTGCCGAACAACGGTATAGCCCAGCACAGTAGGAATTACCGGGTCACGCAGCAACTCGATTTGATCTCTGGACAGCCCTGTGAAGCTGTTAAGTACCTCAAGGTATGCCAGCATTGTAACTGTCACAGCTTTTCCTTTTTTGACCATAAAAACGCCGAAGTCCTCATATACGTTGGCCGCATCACTGTTGTAATGCCAGATCACGTGCCCGCCGAGTGCATCCAAGATGTCCTCATCGTACCCCATAGGGGAGAAAATGGCAAAGTCATGCGAAGGCCCTACATCTACTTTTACCTTACTTAAGGACACGTCAAACTGTGTGCAACGGAAAACCTTTCCCAGTTCAAAGGGCTTTTGCGGGAGATCCCAGATCTTGTAGCCAGATGCCCAGACATCGCAGCGCCCAACAAAACAGTCTGCGTGCAGGAGCGAGTCGAGCCAACTGCAATGATTCGCAGCTACTGCGCAATCATCCCAGGTCTTGACCTCTTCGTAGTGATCGGTAAAAAGCGTGTGCAGTTTTTTGTAAAGAACCTCTGGATTACCAGACAGGTCCTTGCTTACATATGTACACTTGCCATTATTATACACAGCAAGATAGACTTTCGGGTCGTGCTTTTCACGGGTCAGGTAGATGCAAAAATCAATCATAATATTTGTCCTCCAATTACATTTCTTTAATTTTGTAGATTTTGATCAGTTGGCTTAAAATCTGTTTCCGATGATTCTGGTAGGTTGATGTTGAGATGTTGAGACGCAAACAGATGGCGTTGCGCCCTAAATTTTCGATATATCGCAGCTCCGCTTGCTTCCGAAGGTCTCCTGCCAGTGATCCCAGTGCAGCCTCAAAATATTGCTTTTCGTTGTGCACTTGTTGATAATCCGCCTCCTTTTTGCTGAATTTGGGATTTGCCTCCTTGTTGTCCGAGACATCATCCGGGCGCACCAACAGCGCCAGAGCACTATCGGTTTGCTTAATTGTCATGTACGTCTCAGCAATGTCACTGTCCTTTTTGCTGCACAATGCAGTATAGATATCCATGCGTTTATCAAGTCCTTTCATAAGTTATCTGTGGCCCATAGCAGCCACGGTTAGTCTTACCCGTTTTGCTGTTTACACGGTGCCATCCCAATTTTGTGAGTATCGTAATCAATTCTGCGGAGTCGTTTTTCCGGATATCGCTGCGGGGTTTTCCTAGGCACTCCACCCAAATTTCCAAGCAGGAGACTCGGTCACGCTGTACCGTTCCTTTTTCCTGCATCACACCATTGATGTTTTGGTAGTACATGAGTCGCTTTTCTGCGCTGCGCTTATCCCAATCGGCAGGAAGCAATATTGATAGATAATTATCTACGAGTCCTTCTCGTGCATCTTCCTCCATCGCAACCGTCTGCAATTCACGTGCCACTTGGCTTGCGGTCTCGGTCAGGATCGTACTATCTCCACGATTGTAGCGCACTACAGCCTCTGCCCATATCTGGTCAACATCATTCTGTGTCAGATCCCATGGATGCTTTTGCGTTCCACCATACACGGGAACGACTAAGAATCTACGATTACCCGTTGAATCACGGAGAAAATTAGCATTATTAGTTGTTGCCACAATGACACAGCTACGCGGATGGCTCTCCACGACCGTCCCATAGGCTCTTCGGTACTGGTCATCCGAACGGCTAACAAAACTTTTTATTGTTTCCACGTCCATTTTCCGCAACCCACTCAATTCTGACAATTCGATTCCCCACAGGCCGGACAACTTCTCTGGTCCAGTTTTATCCCGTAGATCAAAAAGCGACAGTGAATCACTATAATATGGTGAAAAAAGTTTTGCAAAGAAGGTACTCTTGCCGATGCCTTGTGGTCCGGACAAAACGAGGACCGTTTGAAAGAGATATCCGGGCTTGTAAATGCGTGCAACCGCCGCAATAAGTGTGATTGCGATTGTCTGCTTTGTATACTCCGAGTTTTCTGCTCCTAAATAGTTTTCCAGGAGCGAATCTATCCGGGCAGTGCCATCCCATGACAGCGACTCTAGGTAATCCCTAATCGGATGATAAGCACGTTCCGAACTATAAGTGCCCAATACCGCATCGCGGATCATCTGAACCGACGTTATTTCGTACTTTTTGGCAAAATAATTGCGCAGATTAGCCCAATCAGCATCGCCGAATCCTTTTTTGACCTGTTTCCAGGGGAGGGGGCCCGTGACATCGAGAGAATCGCGGAATGTGTTGTAACAGATGTTCTTCAATTCCGGATCATGCAGCAGAATTGTGCATACATTCGCCGTATTCTGGATGATGTGTCCGCTCTTATCCACTTCCAGTAGACCTGTCCAATCTGTAGCACCGCCTTTTCCTTTCGTTTGAGCACTACTTTGACCACCAGCTTGATTGTTTTGTGGTGCACTTTTCATATTTTGAGCAAGCAGGATTTGTTTTGTTGGTGGATCCTTTACCGCGAACTCCAGCATGGCCTTATATGATGGTCTTTTGGCCGTAGGCGTTCCTTCTGCGCAGGCCACATCAAGTGCGCCGAATTTATGTACCCGGATAAGATCAAAAGCATTAAGCAAGCTGCCGCAGCAGGCGGGATCACTTGCATGATGACTATAGGCATACTTGCCATCGTAGACAATCAGCCCTGCATGGGACTCAGCTCTTGTGTAATCATACCGTCCCGGAATAGTGCTGGGACGGTAAATGTCCGGGATAAACAGCCGAATGGCATCATCAATGCTGTGCGCCGCGCAGAATGCACCAATTACGCCGCCCTTGCTGCAAGGATCTTGTGCCTGCTTTCCTTTGGGGGCAAACATTTGCACAGGCAGCAGTTGTGACCATTCTGCTGCATTGTGCCAATCTGTGTAGCAAGCCAAAAGTTTGTCAGCATCAACGACAGCACCGTCTACCTCCTCATAGATATATTCGCCGTCACGCGATGCGGATGGGAAATACATGAATTGAGCCGGACGCAAGGACACTGGATCAATAAGATCCAAAATGCTCAACTGCTGCGCTAATTTGATCGCTACCGGAACATACGCCTCCGCGCTCACCTCCTTAATAAGAGGATACAGCAACCGGAAACGAGGATGGTCAGGCGTATGCTTATGGGTTGTGTACAGATAGCGCTTATACTGCTTTTGCTTGCGGATTTCCAAAAATTTATCCGGTGTGCACTTGTCAATGTCGTACACAATCATACAGCGACTAATCATCTGGTCTGCTTTTCTGGACCCGTCAGCGGATGTCCCGGCCACAAAACCACCCACATCCTTGATGTCGGCCTGCTTTTGACGAGGCATCTGCAGATATTCGGCCTGGGATTCTGCTGTACGGATGGGGTTTGCAAGGCGTTTTCTCACCTCCTCTTCATCCATGGCAATTTTGTGCAGCTTGGTTTCCAGCCGCGAATTTGCAATCATAATATTGTATTTCATACGTTCTCCTGTCATTTTTATAAGTGCACTGACAAATCATGCCTTACAATAATACTGTGCCGCAAAGCCATCCGCACTCAGCGGCAATCCTTCTGCCCAAAGCGGGCCCTGTGCCATCAGGTTACATAGCGATTCAGACATGATGCTCAACGGTGCCTCTACGATGACCTCATCGTGCGTGTGCATAACAACTTGGTAGTTGCTTTCGTGGTCTAATCTTACAAGGGTATCTGCAAGCAGATCCCGCGCAGTCCCCTGCACAATGTTTTCAACAAGTTTCGGTCCATACGTTGAAAACGTCTTTAGCTCGCCCTTATCAGCTGCTTTGTAGGAAATTTCTGTAAAACCGGATGGCGAAACCGTGATTGCGGGTTGCAAATAGATCAGGTTTCGGCCGCTGGGCAATCTGATTTTTAGCAGGCCACCATCATAGGAAAATACGAGCCGTCCTACAGTTCGTACTGTTCCATAACGGATAGCGTTCAAAGCCTCTCTATGCACTCGCCACCAATAATCCTTGATTCTTGGGCAAGCTGCACGCCACTGGGAGACAAGTTCTGGCAGTTCTTCTTCTTTAAGGCCGCTTTCAAGGGCCCCCATTGCCAAAAGTGCACCCGCGCCTCCACCATAGCCAAGGGCCAATTCTGCAACCTTCGCCTTGGATCGCTGCTCTTTTGTCACTTCCTCGGTCGAAATACCAAACAGCTTAGAGGCAGTGTGCACATAGATATCCTCGCCTTTTCGCAGGACTTCGAGCTTCCATTCTTCACCCGCCAGCCAAGAGAGGACGCAAGCCTCGATTGAGTGATAGTCCGCCACAAGCAGATGCTTATTTTCGGGGGCGACAAAAACCGTCCGCAGCAACTGTGAGAGGACTTCCGGGATCGACTCGAATTCTTGCTTCAGAGCATCGTAGTCTCTTTTCTTGACGAGCTTACGTGCATAATCCAGTCTTTCTAGTGGGTATTTGGGCTTTGCCAGGTTTTGCAGATTAACTGTATGGCTTGTCCAGCGCCCGGTATGGGCACCATTCATTAAGTACAATCCACGCAGTCTGCCATCGTCAGACACACAATTTAGAATCGTGCTGTATTTAGACAGTGAGCTCTTTGCCAGTTGCTGGCGGCATCGTAACGCCTCCAACACCTCCGGATCCTGTACCGTTGCCAGCAGCTTAACGACATCCGATTTAGTGAGGCTTTTTGTCTCATACCCCTTTTGCAGTAACCACACCCGGAATTGCTGCACAGAACGCGGATTTTCCAGACCCGTAATCTGCTTTGCACGTTCCAGCACTTCTTCTTGGTTCTTTTGGGCGATTTCGAGGGCGGCATGTACAAGATCAAGATCTACCAGTACACCTCTGTCGTTGATATGCTGATCCGCGATGTACACAAAATGCTCCGTTCCCATGTCGATTTCCGACTCAAGCCGTCTGTACAGTTCCCAAGTCGTGTCTACATCACGGGCGTTGTAGGTTGCAAAGCGCTGGGCCTCGTCCGGGTAATCCGCGAGATCTCGGAAGTCTCCTTCCTTATCAGGTACGCAGAAAAACGGGATCAAATCATCGCCTTCGCCTGCCAGTTTTTGAAAGTGTAGATTCAATGCCTTAGCCGCTCCGTCAAGGCTGCGGGGCAGCGTTACCTTAGCGGATCCCTCTGCCGCTGTGCAGCACCATTCCTCTACGGGTAAATCATGCTGTAGCACCTTTGAAAGCACGACTCGTTCAAAATTGGCATTGTGAGCCACTTTCAGCGTAAGTGGATCTAGCAGGCGCTGGACTACCCATGGAGGAAGTGCGCCATCCCTGTCCACATTGTAGACCTGAGTAGGCTGGTCATCCAGCTTGGCCGCGAGGACCAGAAGTTTGAAGCTTGGATCCCTTACATAGCGGTAGATGCCATGCTCAATGCCAACTTTGGACCGCGTTTCAAGATCGATATAAAGGGTATCATTGACCATTACAGACCACCTCCCATCACACGATTAACGGTCATGACAATTTCATCGGACGAGAGCGGGGCAAAAAGCTCTGCCACCTCTCTGCGGCGAGGTGCTCCACCATGGCTGACAAGCTGTACGCCCTCCACGGCGAACGCCACTCCATTACACACGCGGGTTGCGTAGGCAAACGCCTCCATCGTAATCTTGATGATGTCACCCTTTTCTAAGGCTCTCGGCTGCAATGGGCAAGCTGCACTGTCAACCATCACCGCATCCGGCTTAATTCGGATGTTCATGTAGTATCTGCCACGGAAAAGGTCGCTTTCTGGCTTTTCAACATCGCCGTCATGGAGCGGGTAGAACAGCTTTGCAGGCATTTCTTTTCCCCACTTGTGCTCCAGGCCATAGCTTTTGGCGCTCTCAATAGCATTTTGGAGCGCGGCAATCTGAGAGTAATCGGTAGCCTTGCTGAACAGCAGCAGCCCGGTAATCGTGCCGTCCTCCTTTGTTTTGGGATTCAGAATCTTAGTGGTCAAAGTGATTTCACGCACATTTGCGTTGGCGGTTGTATTAACCGCAGTTGTCATAGTGGGATTCATGGTCGGATTGTTAAAAATCATAATATGTGTCTCCTTATTGGATAATAGAATTCTTGATGTGTTTGTCTGATGCCGAGGTTTGCGGGAATGCTCTCGCATTGATATTGCCCTAAGGTGGGTGCCCGGAAAGGTAATACATGGACTTCTCCTTTCGTATAAGAGCTAACGTGACGGATCAATATGTAAACAGGCAAATGCCTGGAAGGGTATCAGTGGAGATAAATCTCCGGTGAGCCACCGCTTTTAGAGGGTAAGAGATAGGCCCTCTAAAAGCAATAAGGGGGTTCGCATATGACAAAAAATGTTCGAAGCCAAAAATACAATTTATATAAAAAGGAGAAATTCTATGAAGACTATGTCCGTTAAGGTATTCGCCCGTATCGCGTGCCTGATTATGGCAGTCGCGATGGCCGTCAGTCTGGTTGGCTGCGGCGTTGATATCACCTCAGTTGGTCTGCCCACCGACATTGTGCTGGAAAAGGGTGAGACCCAGCAGCTCAATATCGAGTATGGCACCGACGACAAGGCTGAGCAGGAAAAGATTGCCGAGGCAGCATCCAAGCTGAATCACTTGGACTTCCTCCGACGAAGAGATTGCCACGGTTGATGAGACTGGTCTGGTCACTACAGTTGGTGCCGGTGAGGCTGAATCACGGTTTCCGTTTCTGACGCAAACATTTCATCTACGACCCATGTAACAAATCCCGAAGCACGAAATTTAATGATGATGCAATGTCAAAAATGTTCAACTACAGCAGATCTTCGATAACTAAAGAAAGGAAGAGAAATGATCAAGCCAATATGTGATAATATTCGCTTTTTCAACCGCTCAACGCGGTAGACTTTTTTCCTGGATACAACTTAGAACAATCAATAGGACCACCCCCTTTCTGAATTTTTGTTCTCCGTTAGTCTAAATTAGTCAAGCAAGGTGACCACCCCCTTTCCGTATTGTTTAATCATTCTTCAACCTCGCCGAAGATTTCCTCGTAGAGTTCGACGCTACTGTGATCTTCCATCCATTCACGAGCCTCTTGCTCGGTCAGAGGGACAATTTCACTGCCATAAAACTCCCTCCACAGGTATCGGAAAAACTCACCCGTCTTTTTCCGGTACAGATTGTCAAAAACCGGGCAGCCGATGGAGGCATTCTCATTCATAACCTCGCCAAGGAGCCTGGCGGTTTCCGTGTCATACTTGCGGCCGTTGATAATTACTTTCATATTCAGTCTCTCTTTCTTGTGTGCACGACAATATCGTGCGTTTGTAATATTACGCGGGGGGCAACGTCCTGTAGAGTTGTCTATGTGATGGACTTCTTCTGTTCACTCGCTGTCCTCTTGCGATATTTATATTATACCAGATATAGCGGTGTTTTCGGACATTTTACACGATGTATCGTTATGTAAATAATTAGTATGCAAATTTAAGCAAACTTTTTTGTTTTTACTTTTTTAGTAATCGTTTTCTTGCTGTACTTTTTGCGTTTTTTGCTATTTTTGTTGCGTAAATGCAACGACTTATGTTATACTCAGAAAAAAGTTTTGTTTTCTATGGCCTGTAAGAAAAATTGCGAAAGATATTTTTTGTGTTTTTTGAGAAGGAGGACAAAATATGCGTGCTTCCAAGAGCGGTAGCAACGACATTTCAGAAAAAAGCAGCGCTCATTCGTCAACCACGATGAATGAAGCCGCCACATTGCGACTCGTAATGGAACAAAATCTTGCCGAAACTGACGAACGCTGCGATGTCACCCCTCAGGGCGAAACAGGTATCCTTATCAAGCCCATCTCAACCAAGGTGCATCTACAAGTCACTGACAAGGGCTTAATCAGTGCAACGTATTCTGGTCAGCAAATCCCGAAAGCAAAAAAGAACGTAATTGCGGAGTTTTTAAACATAGCTGACATCGCAGAAATCATTCCGGGCGATGAAATCACTTCCGATCCACGTGAAACCATGCCATCACGTGCATTGTCCATGCCTGTATTTGCTTTGCAGTTGGATCCTACAACTGATTTATCTGCCCCTTGCTATCAGAAAGCAAACAGGGCGCTCGCAGAACGTGTACGGCATTTTGTCGCTTCATTTGGACCATTGCCGTTGGAGAATCTCCAGCGTGACCTTTCCCCAAAATCAACTACTAAAGAAAGTGACAATCCATACTTTCCTGATCCTTCTTTGCCTTGGGAAGATCAGTCTCAGCAGCCTGCCGAATGGAGTCTGACCAAGCACAGCTTAATCGAGTATGAGCGCTGCTCTACCCGCTTTCGTGCCGCAAAAGAATTGATGGATGCTCTGGATCAAATTGCAAAAGTCCGAGCAAATTCAAAGGGCACGCTGAAAGACCAGCGCGAGGCCGCGTACTATTCTAGTCTCCTACGCTGGATTACCCTCTATGCTCTAACCAATATGCCCAAAGAAACCCATGTGGAATTAACATATCTGCCAAAACAAGCTAAAAGCCTGTCCACTACAGCAAAGAGTAGTTGGCAGGCGTTAGTTGAGCGTTTTACGGACGAATCTGGTTTGGATCCGTGGCAAACCGAGAATGAATATGGTGAGTCGCAAAGCTACTATGATGCTTATGACTATTGGTCCGAGCACAATTCCAATGCAGATTCTCGTATATATGGCATTTCCCCTTCCATGATGGGCCCTCTGCGGGCAAAGCAATTACTGGCAACAGGCAAGTTTGGTACTTTCCCTCCTACATTTGATTCTCTCATGGACGAACTCGTTACCAATTTGCGCATCTTCTTCTCAGCCTTTGATCCGGACAGCCAGCACCGCTGGAGCACTTACAATTTTGCGCCGCTTTTTTCTGATGATTGTGATCGTTGGGTTCGTGCCCTCTTTGCTGGCCTGCCGACTGACAAAAAATCTGCAAATGCAGACCCCATCACAACCGCACATGCGCTATATCTGCGTAGCCTGATGTATGATGCCGCATGGCGTATTGTGGACCGCGAGTATAACCAGCGCTACCATGATATTGATGTCCGGGTAGCTTTCCGCAAAAATAGCAGCGCAATGCCGCAGAACAAGGATTATCCTATCCGTCCTTATGCTGGTGAACGATATTGGATGTATCGGACAGATAATTTACTGTCTTTCATCTCTTATGCGGACTTGACCGCAGAAAACGTCTGGCGCTGCCTCGGCTGCCATCGGTGGATTGAGGCCAACCGCATGGGACAGCCCCGCAAGTGGTGCCCCGTTTGCCGAGAAAAGGTAAGATCCATCCCCAGACGAAAAAAAGCAGAGGACTAGCCCCTGCCTTGTGTGCCGTGCCGGATGCACTTGCATCTTTTTATCCTATACGCATTTAGCGCATCTTGTGCGTTATTTTCCTTATTATATAGGTAAGCTCACGGCACATTATTGCATAGTCCTGCATCTGCAATCCGCATCACTACAGCCTATTCCGTGTCTGTGCCGCGCCGTTCCATGTGCCGTGCCCGTATGCCTTTATGGTCAAATCCACTTTCCCTAATCTGTGCCGTTCCCTTATCTGGAGGTCATCTCATGCCTCAAAAGAGAAGAAAATCTGCCTATGCCTGGCTATGGGTCCTTGCCTTGGCTGCGCTTTCAGCGGCAATCTCTATCACCCACTATAAGATAGGCGACAGCGACTACTATTGGCATTGTATGTACGGGCAAATTTTGGCTACTACCCATAAAATGCCCGCAACCGATCCCGTTTCATGGCTTGCCGCCGAAAGCGGCCTACATTATATAGATTACTCCTGGTTTTGTGATCTGCTCCTGTACAAGCTATCACTGCTGGGGCCTATAGAGACCTATTGCGGGTTGCTGTTTTTTCTGCTTTTCTCTACCCTCGTGACAATTCTAATTTTCAGTCTGTGGGGGCAAGGTGTGATCCAGCGCCTGCGGCAGAACTGGCAGACCGCATTGTTATCCCTTGCCATTCTTGTAGGATGTCTTGTCTTGCAGCTTCCTGCCGATCCTTGCAGCAGGCCAAAATTGGTGTCATTGCTACTCTTTGTCTTATCGGTCTACTGGGTCCAAAAGCCCGGCTTTAAGAGTTTTCCAACTATTTTTATTGCCATTCTGTGGGCAAATCTACATGGCACCGCCCTGCCCACTTTGTTTGTTTTGCAAGCAGGAGCGTTGTTTTTAGATGTCTTACCCACCTTCAATGCAAACTGCCTGCAATTTACTCACGACAAAAATTGGTTTCCTCGTCTGCTGATATTACTCCTAAGCATCCTTGCGGGAGGCATCAATCCTTATGGATTCCGCCTGTACTCTCAACTCGCAGAAATCCAACGAGCCAGCAAAATTATTCATGTTGCCGAGCTTTCTCCGTCCACATTAAATCTATCTGCGTCCACTTTTGCTGCACGGCAAAGCAGTGCTGCCGTGATTTTTCTGCTCCTGCTGCTGGTATATTTAATTCTTTGTCCGCACAAAATTCCCGCAAAAAATCTGCTGCCTGTTGCAATGACAGGCTGCATGATGCTGCTTCACGTTCGCTTTATCGGCTGGTTTTTTGCTGCTTTGACGATTTTTATATTGCAGGAAGCTGACAGATTGCTGCCAATCTGCGAAGTTTCCAGCAAGCACACTCGTCCCCAGTGCGCACTTCTCGCTGCATCAATCCTCGGATCCGTTTTGTGGTGCACTTTTCAATTTTCCCCCATCGCTGAAAATGCCCGTCCGATCCGCTACCCATCTGAAACACTGCTGGAAGTCATTGCCGCGCAAAATCCGCAGCATCTGTACAGTTCGGCCATTGGTACTGGTACCTTTTTTGCGTACAATGGTACTCCTTGTTTTGTTGATTCGCGCATCGAATTGTACCCATCGGAGGTCCTGCATGATTTCCAAGTCCTCGAAGGGAGTGTACCCTATACTGACACCACCATTGACTATTTTGGTCCCGTCATCGACAAATACCAATTTGACATGATAGTTCTGTGCCAGCACGACAATGTAGGTCTGACCGCCTATATGAGCCAGCGCAGCGATTGGCAGCTTATTTACACGAGCTCTGTCTACGCTGTATTTGTTCCCAAAACATAAAAAAGAGGCTGAAAGCATCATTTGCTCTCAGCCTCTTGCTGTTTTGTTGTCACTTCGTCAAAAATCGGGCTATCCCAAAATTCCTTGAATGGGATTTCCAGTCCAATGCACAAACGGGCTATGGTCTCCACACTTGTGCGCTGCACTGTTGCGTAGGGTTTGACCGTGCGCTTTAGCACACTTGGCGCAATGCCGGAGCGTTCCGCCAGCTTATTGACGCTCCATTTGCGCTGTGCTGCAAGCTCTAATATACGGCATCGGATTGCCTCTTGGATTTCCACGCCCGCCACTCCATTTCCGTCCATATAGGTACGGAAATATTTTAGCCTACAGCGGTCCTTTAAATCGTACCTGTAGGCACGATATTATTTACTTTTACGCTCCGATGTATTATAATATAAGAAAAAGACGGGAAGCACGCCAATTCCCGGAAAGGATGACAATGTATGAGATCCACCACTAAAGCTATCGGCTGCTTGCTTGCCACTTCGTTTGCTCTTGTTTTGACGGCCTGCGGAATCACGATTACGGCTGTACATCTGCCAGACGAGGTGCAAGTCAACGTAGGGGCAACCGCCGAAACCGCTGCGACCTATGAAAGCAAGCAGGAAGCCGATTCTGCCGCACAGCAGGCAGCAGCAGACAAAATCGACTGGACTTGGGAGATCGGGGACGATAGCATTGCCTCAGTCGATGCAAACGGTGTAATTACCGGTATCAAGGGCGGCAATACGATTGTAACCCTCACCTCTGCTGATGGCAAATTCTCCGCCAAATGCCCCGTCACCGTCAACCAGCCTCTCAAAGCGATCAAAATGGATGATATTGCCCTAGAAACCAATGGTCACACCAGCGAGACTGTTGCATACACGCTGGAGCCCGCAGATACCACAGAGGATGACGTTACTCTGTCGGTCGCGGACGAGTCCATCGCCAAACTGGAGGGTAACAAGCTGGTCGCCGTCAGCGATGGCACCACAAAAATCACCGCAACATCCGGTATCGTCAAGACGAGCGCCAAGGTCACCGTCGGTAAGGCAATCGAGTCCATTACGCTGGATTCCAATGAAGGCGTTCTGACCGTTGGCAACACGCACACCATCAAAGCAACCGTGTTTCCGGAGGATGCTGCGGACAAGGCCGTTACTTGGAAGAGCAGCGATGAGTCCATTGCTACTGTAGATGCGGAAGGCAATGTGACCGCCAAGGACACTGGGAATGTGACCATTATGGCAGTCAATTCTGATGGGGATGTAAGCTCCACTTACGAGCTTACGGTAAAGGCAGTCACCTGCAGCTACTGTGGCCAGACCGGTCACACCAGCAGCAACTGCCCAGTAAAGGCAGCTGACCAGAAGGCCGCTGCGCAGAAGCAGGCTGCTGCTCAGGCAGCCGCACAGGCCGCTGCCCAGCAGGCTCAGCAGCAGGCAGCCCAGCAGGCACAGCAGCAGGCTCAGCAGCAGGCACAGCAGCAGGCTCAGCAGCAGGCACAGCAGCAGCAGCCGAGCGGTGGGGATAGTGGTAATTCCGGTGGTGGTTCCAACATCGTCTATGGTACTGTTATCGACCCCAATGCAACTCAGGGTTCCGGTACTGACTGGACGCAGGACAGTTCTTGTGGAACGAACCAAACAGAGGGAGATTAAAAAATTATTTGCTTTGAATAGGGGACGGGTCACTGTTCCACCGCTGTTCCACCGCCTTTGCTTATCTAATCTACATATTATATATGGGTGCTGTTCTTTTGCAGCACCCATTTCATTTTCGTGGCACATTGACAAATAGCTCCAAGTATCGTATTTTATTAGTAGATTACCTCTACATACAGCAAACATCGAAAGGAGCCTAAAAATGACCAACATCGAAAAAATCAAACAGCTTGCAGGCGCAGTTGACACAGACCTCCAGGAAGAAGTTGAAAGCGTCATCATCAACGCCGGTAAATATGTGGCCGCTGTCACTACAATGGAGTGTGCATCGTTAAACCTCCAAAACCGCAAGGGCGAAGATTACCGCAGCGCAGTCAGCCGCACGGATGCTGCCAGATCACGGGCGCACAACGCATTTATCGATGCTGTCAATTTTGCCAACAAACTGGCCGACTCCTTCGGTGTCGAAAAAATCTACACCGGCGGTCCCGAACGCCGCGACTACGGCGATTTTGCCTTTGCCATCGTGAAAGAAATCTATGATAATCGCCAGTAATCCGTTGTAAGTGCACTTACAATTTAAGTACAGCAGGAGCCTTAGACACATGGAACACGCTACATTCAAAAGAGCTATTCTATACGTAGCAGGGCTCCTGCTTTTTACTGCCGTCATGGGCTTTGCAACCTCGGACAGTTGTACTTTTGCCCGGATGTATATGTCGGTCAATAATCAAGTTGATGGAGACCACACCTACCAGGCAATCCATGTCAGCCCCTGCAATCCTATGCAAATCTGCACAGACATTGAGCTTGTTGCCAGCCTCCAAAACGGCTATACGGGATATATCTACCTGGGATCCCCTCGCTGCCCCTACTGCCGGAATACAGTGCCCCTCTTACTGGAGCAGGCTCAGACTTCCGGTATCAGCAGGATTTTGTCGTGCACTTTGCAAAATTACAATTACCGTTATGAATATACGGATGCTGGCTTGATAGAGACACAGCACGGTACCCCTGCTTACGATACCCTGTTGCAGCTGTTGGATGCCTATACTGCACCCAAACGCATAGCAGCCCCGGACGGACAGACTGTCGATACAGGTGTACGCACTATCTATATGCCCGCCGTCCTGCACTGCACAAATGGCATCCCTGACCGCTGCTGGCAGTACAGTTCCACCGGGATCACACTGGATGCAGGCCAGAGCGCCTATGACCCATGGACCCCTGCACAACAACTGCTTGCCAAAGAGAGCTTGCAGGAGTTTTTTGCGGAACAATAACTCTATGATACAGAAAAAGCCGGGAGCTTGCGGGCTCTCGGCTTTTTGTTGTTTCCTGCGTGTTGCGTTATTATCAGCCCCACTTGACGGAAACGTCCTTATTCTGCTGTGCGCAATCTGCCAGATACAGGTTGATTAAGGTCTGGTAGGGGATTCCGGATGTCTCCGCCTTGTCCTTAAAATAGTCAATCGTGGAAATATCCAGATTGATTGTAATCTGCTTTTTTAGTTTCTTTGCATACGGATTCTTTTTTGCATTGGAAAAATCATATTCTGCTCTCATAGCTGCACCCTCCCTCATGTGAAATCTGCATATTGTTCTGTCTCGGTCGTGGTTGCCTTTCTTGCGGATATAATGCGTATCACGTTGTCCGACTCCCTGTAACAGTGGCACACAACCAACAAATTTGCCTTTTGGCTTAATCCCAAGATAATAAACCTTTCTTCCTCCTGGGAGTGGTCAGGGTCATCTATTACAAGAGCTTCCGGATCCTGGAATACGCTTTGAGCCTCCTTGAATGTGACCCCGTGCTTTTTTACATTGATTTTCGCTTTGTTCGGATCCCATTCAAACCTTATTGTTTCCATACATATATTATAATTATAATATATGTTTTTGTCAATATGAGCATTCATTCTTTTTTCCTTGGGGATGACCTAACAAAACGTTATGTCACCCCCGTTTTTCATCATATTTACGTTACTAATTTTTTGAAAAAGTTTGTACATTTCGGGTATTCTGACATTATAAAGCGCCTTACTTTATGGGTTCTGTCACATTTGCAGAACCCATTTTTTATTAAAAAAATCTATTCGTTTTTTTCTGCACTTCCGTTGCACCATCGCTGCACTCGACCCCTGTATAATCAAAAATAACAAAAGACACGTTAAACACGTTGCTTTTGGAAAAACACAGAAAGTAGGTAATACCCTATGACCGCAAAAGAATACGCCACTACCCTCAAGGGTAAGAGCATCACCGCCGCATACATCGGCCCGCTTCGGCTCCTGCAAAATGCCGAAATGGACTCCACTTATCTGCCGGAGGTTATCGAGGATCCGGAGCGAGACCAGGTCTACTACACGGGGAACCTCGTCAAGCCCGATGCCGCGAGCGGCCTCCGTCCCTATGTGCTGATACAGCCCTATACCATTGTCGCCAGCAGAGATGACCTGTGCAAGCACGGCCTTGACTACATCATGTGCGCCCCGGAAGAGTATTCGACCTGGGATTCTTTCTGCATCGCCAATGATCTCAGGCTTTTCAGCGCGACACAAAATGATATCCGAGAGTACCAAGCCAAGCAGACTGACCTCGATCTCGGCCTTGAAGATGATGACGATGATGCTTGCTGGGTAGACGATTCTTTCCCGGGCCTTGCCGATCTCATGGATATGGATTTGCCGGATCCTGAGCTGCCGGAGGACGATCCTGATGATGACTGGCTCTACACAGACTAACTTCGATCCCCGCCCTTATCAGGACGAATGTGTGCAGGCAATGCTCCACTACACCGGACATGCTGCAATCACTTCGCTGGCGGTAGGGCTGGGGAAAACCAAAATCACAACCGATTTTGCACGCGCAATCGTCAAGCGCGGCGGACGGGTGCTGCTTCTGGCGCACCGGGAGGAGCTTGTCCGCAACCCTGTAGACAACTACCTCAGCGATATCCGCTGCGGCATTGAACGGGGCACAGAACACGCCAGACGAGACGAACCCATTATCAGTGCATCTGTCCAGAGCTTGTCAGGTGCACGTCTAAAACAATACCCACACGATTATTTTACTCACATCTGCATTGACGAAGCCCACCACGCCGTATGCAGCAGTTACCGTAAGATCCTTGATTATTTTTCGGGCTATCAGCTGTTCGGCACGACCGCCACATGCCACCGTTACGATGGACAGGCGCTGGGACAGATTTTTGACGATGTACTGTTTGTCCGGGATCTCCGTTTCGGGATTGCTAACGGTTACCTCTGCGACATTGACTGCCAACGGGTACAGCTGCAATACGATCTCGGACAGGTACACATCCGCAAAGGAGATTTTGTCCAAACGGAGCTTGAGCAGACGCTTTCCGGCACCGCCGAAAGTGTTGCCGAGGTCTACGAGCGTTACGCTGTGGGTCAAACCATCATTTTCTGCGTGTCTGCCACAGAAGCGCAAGCCGCCGCAGACAGCATTAACCGCCGGAACGGGCCCATTGCAAGCGCCATTCTCGGCACCACGAAAAACCGTGCAGCGCTTTTGCAAGATTTTGCCACCGGAAAGATCAAAGTGCTTACCTCTTATCAGGTACTAACCGAAGGGGTAGACACCAAAAACGCCCAGACCGCCATCATTGCCCGCCCTGTAGCAAGGACCAATCCCGGCCTATACCAGCAGATGGTAGGACGTGTACTGCGCACCGCCCCCGGAAAGAGCCGTGCCCTCATCATTGACTGCACAGGCATTTCCGAGAGCTGCGAAATCTGTACAGCGCCTACCCTGTTGGGGCTGGAATATTACGTCCCGCCGCCTGCATCACGGAACAGCAAGACTCGTTTACTGGATATCCCGCTTGACACCCTGACAATGGACCAGATTCCTTCCTCTTGGATCCGTAGCCAGCACACGGTTGATATCTGGAGCCATGCAATGGGTGTCTTTACGCACGGGATCGCATGGGAAAAGCTGCCCGATGGCTGTGCTTTTCTGGATGCCGGGAGCAGCTGTTTTCTGGTTTCGCAGGCAGACCCACTGGGTTACGTAACTCTCTACGAAAACAAAACCAATCACGGCAAGATGCCATTGCAAACTGCCTTGGACACTGTTTGCAGTATCTGCCGCACAAAACTTGCATACGAGCGCCAGTTTTGGAGCTTGCGCCGTAAAAAGCGCTGGGCTTATGATCCTGCCACGCCTGCACAAATCGCATTGCTATGCAGCTATATGCCAGGGATTGCTGAGGATTCTTTTACCGGTCTATCTAAGGCAGATGCACAATACTGCCTGCAACAGCTGCGTTACTACCACAACAAGCGGGAAGGGGTGTACTAATGGCACGTCAAGCCCGCAGACTCGCCGTCAGCGGTATCTACCATGTCATGGTGCGTGGTATCGGTCGGCAGGCCCTCTTCCACTCAGCTGCGGACAATCTCGCCTTTCTGTCGGCGGTCACATTTGCCTTGCAGCGCACTCAGGTCCAGTTAATCAATTACTGCCTGATGTCTAACCACGTCCACCTGATGCTCAAACTGCGTCAGGAGGACCGAACCAGTACAGCAGCTTTGTCGCAGTGCCTCAAAATCATTGAGACACGCTATGCTGCCTATTACAATAACACCTACGAGCGCGAAGGTCCTCTTTTTACAGGGCGGTTTGCGTCCGAACCCATTGACGATGAACATTATCTGCTTGCTGCATGGTGCTATGTACTGCGCAATCCTGCTAAGGCAGGCATTGCCGAGACCGACACCTATACATGGAGCAGTTACTCTGATTATTTTGGTTTTGGTCATCCCTTTCCGGCTGTTGATACGTCTTATATGCTTACCCGCTACAGTAAGGACTTTCTATTGCAGCAGATTGGCAGGCTTGACGATCCGGAAGGGATCCTGGAACCACCCGCCCCAAAAAAGAAATGCAGCGATACCGATGTGGTTGCCAAGATGGATCGCATTTGTGGCTGTACCACACCCTCTGCATTTCAGACTCTTTCGCCGGAAAATCGCGCCCGTAGCCTCGCCGTACTTGTACAGCAAGGGGCTGGTGTACGCCAGCTTGCCCGCTTGACAGGTATTGCACCGGGCATGATTTCCCGTACCGTCCGCAACTACAACACAACCCATCAGAATATGGAGGATATATAATGATTCGCACTTTGCCCCAGATCCTGGCGCAGATTCGCCGGGATGATCCCAACACCAGCATTACATATTACGCTCTGCGTAACATGTGCGTGAAAAATGAGGTGCCGTATTGCCGCGTTGGTAATCGCTACCTGGTTGATATGGATGTGGTCAAGGCCCATTTTCACATCAATTAACGCCTGTTTTTGCGGGTGCACTGACAAAATCTGAAGAAAGGATAAAGCCCAGCCCTCAGCCCGCGTGTGCGCCATACAATGCGCGCCTGTAATCCCTTACAAACCCGATACCTACACTGTTACTCGACTGTGGTTCCGCCTTTCCAATGCGGAACCACAGCCGAGCAACGTGTATGATCTAAGTATGTAATGAATTACAGAGAGCCAATACGAGGCTCTGAGCGCGAGAATGTAGGCGCACACGTAGCTGAGGGCTGAGCTGGTTATGATGTTATATGTATAAAGAATATGAACTGACTGACAGAGAGTATTTTGTTCTGATTGTAATTGATGCACTCAGAATCTGTACAGCTGAGGTAGTAGCATGGTTGGCTGGTTATACAGACTACAGCTACTGCCGTAAATCTCTGATGAGATTGTATAACAATGGATATGTATCCATTGTAAAGGGGAATAATGGGAAGAACTGTTATTCCCTAAAAAGTAAAGGACTCAAGAGTATTGGTAAATATAATAGCCGTGTGTATGAGGTATCATCTATGACTACCATCGAGGAAGTTGCGGTCTTCCCTCAAGGCTACGCCGCCCTTATGACCGAAGTGGGGCTGTTGCAGGACGAGCCATCAATGCTCCTCATGGATCTCGGCGGCTGGACGGTGGACCTTATGCGCATCGACAACGCCATCCCTGCGGCTGACACTGCGCACAGCTTGGAGCTCGGCATGATCCGCTGCGTGGATGACATCCGGGAGCAGGTGCGGCGCGAAACCGGGCTGTCCCTCACGGATGCCCAAATCGAAAATATGCTGGCAGGTCAACCCTGCACGGTCAGCGATACGGTGCGTGACATTGTGAACAAACAAGGTCGCAAGTACACAGAGCATCTTCTGTCTGCCACGATGGAAGCGGGATTCGATTTGCACGCCATCCCCGCCGTGTT